>Ga0070741_10001661_pt1 | contig 65538 bp, 66 predicted proteins | sample Coa_R1_4_FD_66440 | JGI IMG/M metagenome (GOLD analysis project Ga0070741, IMG submission 66440) | Surface soil microbial communities from Centralia Pennsylvania, which are recovering from an underground coalmine fire - Coalmine... | ecosystem: Environmental > Terrestrial > Soil > Unclassified ...
GCCGCCGTGCCGCACATCAAGGAGCGCCTGCTCAAGATGGGCGTTGGCGTGCCGATCGTCGGCGACTTCCATTACATCGGCCACAAGCTGCTCGCCGAGCACCCGGCCTGCGCCGAGGCGCTCGACAAATACCGCATCAATCCCGGCAATGTCGGCTTCAAGGACAAGAAGGACAAGCAGTTCTCGGCCATCGTCGAGTTCGCGATTCGATACGGCAAGCCGGTGCGCATCGGCGCCAACTGGGGCTCGCTCGACCAGGAGCTGCTGACGCGGCTGATGGACGAGAACTCGAAATCGGCCAATCCGCGCGAGGCCCGCGCGGTGACGCACGAGGCCATGGTGCAGTCGGCGCTCTTGTCGGCCAAGCGCGCCGAGGAGATCGGCCTGCCGAAAAACCGCATCATCCTGTCGGCCAAGGTCTCGGCGGTGCAGGACCTGATCGCGGTCTACAGCGAGCTCGCCCGCCGCTCCGACTACGCGCTGCATCTCGGCTTGACCGAAGCCGGCATGGGCACCAAGGGCGTCGTCGCCTCGTCGGCGGCGATGGGCGTGCTGCTGCAACAGGGCATCGGCGACACCATCCGCATCTCGCTCACCCCCGAGCCCGGCGGCGACCGCACACGGGAAGTGCAGGTGGCGCAGGAGCTGTTGCAGACCATGGGCCTGCGCACCTTCGTGCCGCTGGTGGCGGCCTGTCCGGGCTGCGGCCGCACCACCTCGACCACGTTCCAGGAGCTCGCCTCCGACATCCAGAGCTTCATCCGCGACTCGATGCCGGCGTGGAAGACGCGCTATCCGGGCGTCGAGACGCTCAACGTCGCGGTCATGGGCTGCATCGTCAACGGCCCGGGCGAGTCGAAACACGCCGACATCGGCATCTCGCTGCCCGGCACCGGCGAGCAGCCGACCGCGCCCGTCTTCATCGACGGCAAGAAGGCCGCCACCCTGCGCGGGCCGACGCTCTCCGCCGACTTCAAGCAGATGGTGATCGATTATATCGAGCGCCGCTTCGGCGCCGGCGGGGCGAGGACGGCCGCGGAGTAGCGCGGCGCGTGCAGCGGTCTCTCTTCCCTCTCCCACAAGGGGAGAGGGGAAAACATGCCGCTGCGCCTTTCGCGTCAACTCGACGTCTTCATTGCACTGGCCGCCGTCGCATAGCCGCCGTCGGCGCCGTCGATGAAATGCACGTGGTTGGGGGCAAAGCGGCTCATCATCGCCGCGTTCTGCGCTTGCGGGCACTATAGCAGTACTGCTATAGTACCCGGCCGATGGCCGCGCACAAGCCTGTCGAGTGGATCGGCTCGTCGAGAGGCGACCTGCGAAGGTTCCCGCCTGATGTCCGCCGTGTCATGGGTCAGGCGATCGACGACGCCCAATGGGGAGGCGAGCATCCCGCCGCCAAGGCGCTGAAGGGTTTCGGCGGCCGTAGCGTCATCGAGATCGTCGATGACTTTGAGGGCAACGCTTATCGCGCCGTGTACACCGTCAGATTTTCCGATGTCGTGTATGTGCTGCACGCCTTTCAGAAGAAGTCAAAAAGCGGCGTTGCAACGCCGCGCCGCGACATTGAATTGATCAAGGAACGATTGCGACGCGCCGAAGAGCACTATCGCATGCGATCCATGAAAGGAGGCCGGGCGTGATCCGGAAGGTAAAAAAGAGAAAAATTGCTGTGACCCGCAGCAGCGGTAATGTGTTTGCGGATCTTGGTTTCGAGCGGCCGGAGGAGGAAATTCTGAAGGCGCAGCTTGTCCGGGAAATTCGCGACATCCTGAAAAGGCGCCGGCTGACGCAGACCAAAGCGGCCGAACGCCTCGGGCTCAGGCAGCCGGATGTGTCGGCGCTGGTTACGGGCCGCGTACACAAATTCTCGCTTGAGCGCCTACTGCGTTGCGTTCGCCGTCTCGATCAAGACGTATCGATCGTCATCCGGCCGAAGGGCCGCGCCCGCTCGGTTCGCAAGGCGGCGTGAGGCCGATTGACCCGCCCGCCTTCATTGCACTCGCCGCCGTCGCATAGCCGCCGTCGGCGCCGTCGATGAAATGCACGGGGTTGGGGTTGGCGGGGTTGGGGGCAAAGCAGGTCATCATCGCTGCGGCCTGCCGGTGCGTGCCGAACTTGACGACGCCGTCGGCCTGCGCCGCCTTCACAAGCCCAATTCGCTATGCGACCCGAGCCTGACCAGCTCGAGCGTATCCTTATCCGGCTTCCGGTAGATCAGAATGAGGTCCGGCTTGATGTGACAATCCCGACAATCGCCCCACTCTCCTGACAGCGGATGATCAAAATACCGACGCGGCAGCGGCGCGTCGGCCTTCAGCATATCGACTGCCTGAGAGAGGTCGGCATCAAGTTTCTTGCCGTGGCGGCCGGCCTTCTCACGCCTGTAATCGCGCTTGAAGCGGTTCGCGTAGCTAATCGTCCGCATTCAGGCTCGCGAGCAACTCGTCCGTCGAACCCACGGTCACGAGCTCGCCTCGCCTTGCCGCTTTGATTGCTTCAATCGTCTCCTCGTTCGGCACGAGCGGCGCGAACGGCAACGCCTTGTCTTTGGCGATCCGCACCATCAGCAGACGGAAGGCGTCCGAGACGGTGAGCCCCATCGCGCCCAAAACCGCGGCGGCTTCGTTCTTGATGCGCTCATCAATTCGCGCGCGGACCACTGAATTTTCAGCCATTTCTGTTCACCTCTGGGCTACAATGTAGCTCAAAAGCCGAAAGTTTCAAGTGGCTTGCCGGCTATGACTACGGAGCAGCCTTCATTGCACTGGCCGCCGTCGCATAGCCGCCGTCGGCGCCGTCGATGAAATGCACGTGGTTGGGGTTGGCGGGGTTGGGGGCAAAGCAGGTCATCATCGCTGCGGCCTGCCGGTGCGTGCCGAACTTGACGACGCCGTCGGCCTGCGCCGCCTTCAAGTAATCCTCGATCTCGCCCGCGAGCTGCGGCGTGCAGTCGAGCACCATGCGCAGTGAATCGTCGAACTTGCGGAAATCGGAATTGTCGATCAGCTCGCGCTCGTAGCGGTCCGGGTTGAAGCGGCCGACCGGAATGCGAAAGCGCAGCACCAGGTAGCCGAGAAATGTGAAGGCCAGCACCTTGAGCTTGCGCGCGCGGATCGATTCGCCGGCTTTGCGCGCCGCGCGGGCCTCCAGATCGACGCCGGCCGGCGGCCACTTGAACGTGAGGCCCTGCCCCGGCAGCGGGCGCGAGGCGTCCGGCGTCCGCTCGACGATGTCGGTGATGGCCTGCACCGCGGCGCGGAAATTCTCCGGCGTCGCCTGCGGCCCCGGCGCCACCACCAGCGACAGCACCTGTCCGCGTTGCGAGGGGATCAGCTCGTAGCGGCACGACAGGCCCGTCAGATCGGGGTGCGCGCCGGGCGGCGCCTGCGGCACGGCGATGTCGCCGCGCTTCATCGCGGCGTCGGCGTAAGCCAGCCCGCCGCCGGAGAACATCGCGATCGAAATGTGCGGCGACGGCGCATAGCGCGCCACCCGCACGTCCTGCCCCGCTTTGCGGATGGCGGCAACCGTCACCATGCCGATGCGCATCTTCAGCTCGAGGTCTTCGCCGACCCAGGTCGCGGTCTCCGCCAGCGCCTGCCGCGCGGCTTGCACATCGTCCGCCGACACCGCAAAGCTCGCGCCGTCGCCGCCGAACACGAAGGGAAAGTCGCGGCCCTTGAGCGCGTTGGTGATGGCGACGATGACGGCGGCGCCCGCCATGTTCACCGCCTTGTAGCGGTTCTCGGCAATCGCCCTGGTCGAGGCCACGATGTCGGCGGTGCCGACCACCCAGCCGTCCGGCAGCGGCGTAAAGCGCGCCTCGTCGGTGACCTGCGTGAAGTCGGAGAAGACGGGAAGGTTGGAGTAGAAGTCGGTCGCGTCCATGGAGCGGATACTAACATTCGAGAGGTTCTTGGTGTGCGGGGGCCGCACTCTCTCTTCCCCTCTCCCCTTGAGGGAGAGGGTACCCGAGCGGAGGCGAAGCCGAGCGAGGGCGGGTGAGGGGTTGGCGTGTCAATCGAGTCCGGACCCCTCACCCGGCTCGCCTTCGCTATCGCTCCGGCTCGCCACCCTCTCCCACAAGGCGGAGAGGGGAAGTGCGCGCGTTGCGCCGCATGGCAAACGATTAAAACCACCCGCCGCCGTCTTTGGCGCGGTTGGCGACGCTCGCCTCCTCCAGGTCGAGCTCGTATTCGATGCGGCGGCGCGCCTCGTCGCTGATCTTGCCGTCGCGCAGCATCTCGTAGATGAATTCGCGCTCGGTATCGATCAGCTCCTGCTTCACTTTCGCGGTGGCGCGGGTGAATTCGAGGCCGTCCTCGAGATTGGGCGGCAGCACCTGTTCGCGCGCCGCATTGCGCGTGCGCAGGTGGCGCGCCATCGCCGCGGGCAGCTCGTGCTCCTTGATCGCCTTGTCGAGCCGCTTGCTGACCCGCGCCAGCGCCGCCTTGCGCGCCTTCAATTCCGATTTGATCTCGCGTTGGCGCTCCTTCTCGCTTTCGCGCGTCAGGCCGAGCCGATACGCCAGCACCGGCAAGGCCAGGCCCTGGCCGATCAGCGTCACGACGATGACGCCGAAGGTCACGAACAGGATCAGATCGCGGTGCGGGAAGGCCGCGCCGCTCATGATCGCGTAGGGAATGGCGAGCGCGACGGCGAGCGAATCGACGCCGCGCACCCCGGTAAAGGCGAGGAAAAACACCCATTGCCACGGCGGCGACGGGTCGCGCCGGGCGAGCGCCCGGCTCGCCCAGCGCGGCAGGTAGGTCGCCGGGAACACCCAGATGAAGCGCGCCACGATGGCGATCGCCGTGACCCACAGCGTGGCGCCGATCAGCTCGGGAATCGTGAAGGCATGGCTGCTCTCGATCAGCGTGCGCGTCTGCAGGCCGGTGACGAGGAAGATCAGGCCCTCGATCAGGTAGACGATCAGGTCCCAGAAGAAGATGCCTTGCAGCCGCGTCGCCGACGGGATCAGCAGCGGCCCGTTCCAGCTGACGTAGAGCCCGCAGGCGACGGTCGCCAGCACGCCCGAGCCGCCGAGATGCGACGGGATCCAGAAGGCGAGGTAGGGCGTCATCAGCGACAGCGTGATCTCGACGCGCGGATCGCGCGCCCATTGCCTTAAGCGAAGGCTGAGCCAGCCGACGGCGACGCCGTAGACCAGCTCGCCGACCACGATCATGGCGAACTCGCCGGCCGCGACCGGCAGCGAGAAGGTGCCGGAGACGACGGCGGCGACGGCAAAGCGGTACAGCACCAGCGCGGTGGCGTCGTTGGCCAGGCCCTCGCCTTCCAGCACGACGACGATGCGGCGCGGGATGCCGAGGCCGCGGGCAATGGCGAGCGGCGCCACCACGTCGGTCGGCGAGATGATGGCGCCGAGCAGGAAACCGACCGCCCAGTCGAATTTCAGCAGGTAGTGCGCGGCCGCGGCGATGGCGCAGGTGGTGAACACCACGCAGCCGAAGGCCAAGAGGCCGATCGGCCGCAGGTTGAAGCGGAATTCGCGCCAGCTCATGGCGACACCGGCGGAATAAATCAGCGGCGGCAGCAACACCAACAACACCACTTCCGGCGCCAGCTCGACCTTCGGCAGTCCGGGAATGAGCGCCATGCCGATGCCGGCGGCGACCAGGAGGATCGACGGCGACAGCTCGAGGCGCTTGGCGGCGATCGCGACCGCGGCGAGCACCGCGATCATGAACAGCAGCGTTCCCATCACCTCGGCCACGGCGTCACCCCGGCTTCACCAGGTTGGAGATCATGTTGATGGTCAGCGCCAGGATCGCGAGGTTGAAGAAGAACGCCAGCACGCCTTGGATGGTGACGACGCGGCGGATGACCTTGCTGGTGATGGCGACGTCGGAGACCTGGCAGGTCATGGCGATGACGAAGGAGAAATAGAGAAAGTCCCAGTAGTCGGGGCCTTGCGTTCCGGGAAACTTCAGGCCGCCGATGCGGTCGTCGCTGCGCTCGCCGTAATATTCGTGGGCGTAGTGCAAGGCGAACATGGTGTTCATGAACAGCCACGACAGCACGATCGTGCCCATGCCGACGGCGAGCTGCCGCCAGGCGCCGACCGACGGCGACTGCGCGATCTCGAAGACGATGGCGACGAGGCTGGCGATCGCCGCCGCGCCGGAAAGCAGCAGCAGCGCGAGGGCGCCTTCGTCCTGGATCGCCGCGCGGCGGCGGATGTCGCCGACCGTGGCATGCAGCAGGACCCAATGGACCAGCACGAGATAGAGCGCGACGCCGGCATCCCATCCGGCCAGCAGCCTGGTCGGGGTGCGCCAGTCGGCCGGTACCAGGGCCAACGGAAGAAGAACGCCCACCGCGATCGAGATCAGCAGCCGCGCGTGCAGGTGAGCAAGCCGTACCAGCATCCCCGGTTGATGCGGCTTGCTTGCCATCAGGTTTGCCGTTCGGCGATGAAGCGCGCCGCGGCGCGCAGCGTTAGGCCGCTGGCGGCGAACGGGGCGAGCGCCGCCTCGGCTTCGTCGACGAGTTCGGCAAGGCGCTTGCGCGCGCCTTGCGCACCGAGCGCCGCCACCAGCGTCGCCTTGCCGGCCGCGGCGTCCTTGCCGGCGGCCTTGCCGAGGGTTGCCGTGTCGCTTTCCAGATCGAGCAGGTCGTCGGCGATCTGGAAGGCCTGGCCGACCGCGACGCCATAGGCGTCGAGGCGCTTGAGCGCGTCGGCGTCGGCCTTGCCCAAGATGGCGCCGGCGCGGCAGGCAAAGCGCAGCAGCGCGCCGGTCTTCATCGCCTGCATGGTGGCGATCTCGGCTTGGCCGAGCTTGCGCTTGTCGAAGCGGCCCTCGGCCGCCAGATCGAGCATCTGGCCGCCGGCCATGCCGCCGATGCCGGCCGCGCGCGCGAGTTCGAGCACCAGCATGCTGCGCACCGCCGCATCGCCATGCACCTCGGGGCGCGCCATGGCGTCGAAGGCGAGCGTCAGGAGCGCGTCGCCGGCCAGGATCGCGGTTGCCTCGTCGAAGGCCTTGTGCACGGTCGGGCGGCCCCGCCGCAGGTCGTCATTATCCATGGCCGGCAGGTCGTCATGGACCAGCGAGTAGCAATGGATGAGTTCGAGGGCGCAGCCGGCATGGAGTGCGCCGGCGCGGGGCACGCCGAACAGCGCCGCGCTCTCCACCACCAGAAACGGGCGCAGCCGCTTGCCGCCGCCGAGCACGGCGTGGCGCATGGCGGCGATAAGCCGCTGCGGGCGGGCGATCTCGCCGGCCAGCGGGGCGTCGTCGAGCAGCCGTTCGAGCAGGCCCTCGGCCTCGCCGGCCACCGCCGCGAGCCTGGTGCCGAAGTCCTTGGGGGAACTGGCGTCCATGCGGCCATTTACCTCGCAGCCGCGCGGGCCGCAATTAGGGCGCCGGATGCGCTAGTCTTGCGGGTGCATGGACCGCCCCGCCAAGCGCATGACGGTTGCCTATGACGTGCTGCGGCTGCCGCACCTGCCGCGGCCGCTGCGGGCTGTGGGCTTTGCCGTTGTCGTGCTGCTGGCGCTGCCCTATGTGCTGACGCCGCTCTATGCCGTGGTCGAGCCGGTTTCCACCGTGATGCTGTGGCGCCGCATGACCGGGGAGCGGGTCGAGCGCATTTATGTGCCGCTCTGGCAAATGTCGCCGCGGCTGCCGCTGTCCGTCGTCGTCGCCGAAGACGATCGCTTCTGCAGCCATCACGGCGTCGATCTGGCCAGCCTGCGCGAGGCGATCAGCCAGGCCGACGACCTCGACGACATGCGCGGCGCTTCCACCCTGACGCAGCAAGTTGCCAAGAACCTGTTCCTCTGGCCGGGTCGCAGCTACGTGCGCAAGATGCTGGAATTCCCCCTGGCGTTGTGGATCGACCTGGTCTTGCCCAAGCGGCGCATCATGGAAATTTACCTCAACATCGCCGAACTCGGCCCGAACGGTGAATTCGGCGCGGAAGCGGGCGCAAGGCGCGCTTTCGGCAGGCCGGCGCATGATCTGACGCCCTATCAGGCGGCGCTGCTTGCCGCCTCGTTGCCCAATCCGCACGGCCGCGACGCCCGCCGGCCGGGCCCGGCCTTGCGCCGCCTCGCGGGTCTTTATGTTGCCCGCGCCGCGCAGAACGCCGGCCATGCCGCCTGCCTGCGCACCCACTAGCCTTGCCCCCATCCATCCTCTATAAGCCCCCGCAATCAACCGACATCTTGGATTTTCAGGAGTTCCCGTCCATGGCTGTGCCGAAGAAGAAAACCTCGCCGTCGCGCCGCGGCATGCGCCGCTCCGCCGACGCGCTCAAGCAGCCGGCCTATGTCGAGGACAAGGATTCCGGCGAATTGCGTCGGCCGCATCACATCGACCTGAAGACCGGCATGTACAAAGGCCGTCAGGTGCTGAAGGTGAAGACCGAGGCATAGTGCCCAATCGGGAAGCGTCGTCATGTTCATGCTCGGCTTCCCGCTGCTGCTGGTCCCCTTCGCGATCTACAACATCATCGCCTTCCTGATGCCGGGTGTGAGCTGGTCGGGCGTCGTTGCCACCGTGCACATGGTGTCCGGCGCCGACTGGACGATGTCGGCGGGCGACATCCTGGTTGCGCTGGGCATCTTGATGCTGTTCGGCGAAGTGATGAAGTCGACCCGCATCGGCATCCGCACGGTCGTCGATCACGCGCTGTCGCTGATTTTGTTCCTCGGCATGCTGCTCGAGTTCCTGCTGGTCAAGCAATGCGCGAGCGCGACATTCTTCCTGCTGCTTGTCATCAGCTTCATCGACGTCCTCGGCGGCTTTGCCGTCACGCTGCGCACCGCGCAGCGCGATCTCACGGTCGAAGGCAGCTTGCCGCACGTCTCCTGACATTCAACCCCGCATGAGCCGAGATTTCCAACTCCCCGGGCGATCGCCCGTCATCGCCAGCGAAGGCCTGGCGGCAACCTCGCATCCGCTGGCGACGCTCGCCGCGGTCGACACGCTGCGCGCGGGCGGCACGGCTGCGGACGCCGCGGTTGCCGCATGCGCCGCGCTTTGCGTCATCGAGCCGGAGAGCACGGGCATCGGCGGCGACTGCTATTGTCTGGTGTCGCAGCCGGGCAAGCCGGTGTGGGGCTACAACGGCTCCGGCCGTTCCGGCGCGAGCGCCTCCGATCAGGCGCTGCGCGCCAAGGGCATGGAAGCCATCGGCATGACGTCGGTGCACGCCGTCACGGTGCCGGGCGCGCTCGATGCCTGGGAAGCCGTTCTCAAGACGCACGGCCGTTTCGATCTGGCGCGCGCTTTGCAGCCGGCGATCAAATATGCCGAGCATGGTTTTCCGGTGTCGCAGCGCGTGGCCTGGGACTGGAGCCGGCATGTTGCCAAGCTCAAGGCCGATCCCGGCGCCACCCGGCATTATCTCGTCGACGGCAAGGCGCCCAAGGAAGGCGACGTCATGCGTCTGCCGGCGCTGGCGCAAACGCTCAAGACCCTTGCCGCCAAGGGGGCACGCGCCTTCTACGAGGGTGAAATCGCCGAAGATATGGCGGCAACGGTGTCGGCGCGCGGCTCGTTCCTGACCGCCGAGGATTTCGCCAAGCACCGCGGCGACGTGGTGACGCCGATCTCGACCAATTACCGCGGCCTCGATGTGCTCGAAATCCCGCCGAACGGGCAGGGGCTCACAGCCCTGGTGATGCTCAATATCCTCGAGAACTTCGACGTCGCCGCGCTTGATCCGATCGGACCCGAGCGCTTCCATCTCGTGCTGGAGGCGGCGCGGCTCGCCTATGCGGTGCGCGACACGCATCTCGCCGACGCCCAGCACATGCGCATTCCGGTCGCCGAGCTGATCGACAAAGGCTTCGCCAAGAAGCTTGCCGCCAAGATCGATCTCAAGCGCCGCGCCAAGCTGCCGGCCGCGCCCGCGCCCGGCAACGACACGGTCTATCTCAGCGTCGTCGACCGCGACCGCATGGCGGTGTCGTTCATCAACTCGCTCTATTCGAATTTCGGCACCGGCATCTGCACCGAGAAGACCGGCATCCTGCTCACCAATCGCGGCGCCTGCTTCACGCTCGCGCCCAACCATCCCAACACCTTCGGCCCCGCCAAGCGCCCGATGCACACCATCATCCCGGCGATGGCGATGCGCGACGGCCGTTGCGACATGAGCTTCGGCGTCATGGGCGCGCATTACCAGCCGATGGGCCACGTCCAGATCGTGCTCAACATGCGCGATTACGGCATGGATGTGCAGCAGGCGATCGATTTCCCCCGCTTCTTCTTCGAGAACGAGCAGGTCGAGGTCGAGCGCACCACTCCCGCGGCCACCATCGAGGGCCTCAAGCAGCGCGGCCACACCGTCACCTTTACCGCCTCGCCCTGGGGCGGTGCGCAGACGGTCAAGATCGATTGGGATCGCGGCGTGCTGATCGGCGGCTCGGAATCGCGCAAGGACGGCTGCGCGCTCGGCTATTAGCGGATGAGCCCGGCGGCCGCGCGGTAGGCCGCGACCGCTTGCTGCGGTTCGGCGCGACGGCGTTCGCGGGTTTGCGCGTGCTGATCCTTCACCGCCAGGAGATGGGCGAGGAACGGTGTCTGCCGGTACCTGGCCGGCGCCGCAGCCGCCCGCGTCGGTGGGCTGAGTGCGATCAGGGCGCGGCACTCGCTTGCCGGCGCGGCCTCGCCGGCGGGACCGGCCGGAGCCATCGTAGTTTGCCTGGCACTGCTGACGCGCATCACGCTGCCTGTCTCAATTCGGGACACCTGCATACTGGCTGACGTCTAAGTCGCAAACGCCGTGCCGCGGCCCGATCGCCGCCGCTGCCGCGCAAGTTTTCGGATTGTTTAAGGATTATCCGTAGCTTGAGTGCAGCGCTCGTTGCGCAGGCCAACGCCCGGCATGGTGTGGCGTTCCCAAAAAGGGGCGAACGTGAACCGTTTCGACTCCCCCGCCAGCGCGCCCGACGCGGCGGAAATCCTCAATTCAATCGGCGAGGCCGCCTATGAATGGCGGCTCGACACCGATGTCTTAAGCTGGAGCGGCAATGCCGCCACTGTGCTCGGCGTCGCCGATGCGGCCGAAATCGCCAGCGGCCGAGCCTACGCGGCCCATGTCGAAGCTGAAGAGGGCCACAGCCGGCGCGATGTCGTCACGCAAGCTGGCCAGGTCGATCCGGGCGCAGGCGTCGCCTACCAGGTGCAATATGCCTTCAAGTGCGCCGACGGCGGCAAGACCTGGCTCGAGGATACCGGCCGGTGGTTTGCGGGCCCCGACGGCAAGCCGCTGCGCGCCCACGGTGTGGTGCGGGTGATCGATGCGCGCCGCGAGCGCGAAGAACGCCTGCTCAAGCTTGCCAAATACGATCCGCTCACCGGCGAAATGAACCGTGCGCAGCTCACCGAGGCGTTGACCGCGACGCTGGAGGCGGCGGTGCGCTTTCGCGGCTCGTGCGGTTTCCTGCTGGTATCGATCGACCATCTCGGCCGGCTCAATGAGGCCTACGGTTTCGACGCCGCCGAAGAGGTGATTGCCAAGGTCGCCCGGCGCATTCGGGCCCGGCTGCGCGGCAAGGATCATCTCGGCCGCTTTTCCGGCAACAAGTTCGGTGTCATCCTCACGAGCTGCACGGCCGACGAACTGACTGTGGCCGCCGAGCGCCTGCTCGCCGGCGTGCGTGACGAGACCATCGCCACCTCGGCCGGGCCCTTGGCGGTCACGGTGACCATCGGCGGCGTCACCGCGCCCCGGCACGCCCGCACAGTGACGGAAGTTTTCTCGCGCGCGCTCGACGCCCTGCATGTCGCGCGCGCCAAGCGCCACGGCTCTTTCATCGCCTACCGCCCGAACGTCGAGCGTGACGCCATGCGGCGCGACGCCATGCGCGCGACCGACGAGATCGTGGCGGCGCTCAACGAGCGCCGGGTGACGCTCGCCTTTGAGCCGGTGGTCGAGGCGAAAGGTCGCCATGTCGCGTTTTACGAATGCTTGATGCGCGTGCAGCGCGCCGACGGCGGCATCGCGCATGCCCACGAAATCATTCCGGTGGCCGAGCGCGTCGGCCTCATTCGCATGCTTGATCACCGCATGCTGGAGCTTGTCGTCGAAGAGCTCGCAGCCGTCCCCGCATTGCACGCCAGCGTCAACGTTTCGCCAGGCTCCGCCGTCGATCCGGACTGGTGGCTTGGACTCGGCGCGATGCTGCGCGCCAATCGCGGCGCCGCCGAACGGCTGATCGTCGAGATCACCGAAACCGCCGCCATCCAGGATCTCGACGACGCGCGCGGCTTCGTCAGCCGCGTCAAGGACTTGGGTTGCCGCATTGCCATCGACGATTTCGGCGCCGGACACACCTCGTTTCGCAGCTTGCGCAAGTTGGGTGTCGATATCGTCAAGATCGACGGCGCTTTTGTGCAGAACATGATGAAGTCGAGCGACGACCGCGTGTTCGTGCATACGCTGATCGAGCTGTCGCGCCGCCTCGGCCTCAAGACGGTCGCCGAATGGGTGCAGGACGAGGAAACCGCGCAGGCCCTGTCGGAATGGGGCTGCGACTATCTGCAGGGCGCATTGATCGGCCTTGCGACCGCGGGACGGCCATGGGTCGGCGAGGGCAGCGAGGCCGCCAAGGCCTAGATCAAGAGCTCAATTTTTGTGCAGACCGCCGCTGATGCGCCAGCCATCACCGGCATAAAAAAATCGATAAATCTTCATCCCTGAATGAACCTCAGTCTATCCGGCTGCAACGAATGACAGCGGGTAAAATCCGCTGACTGATATCTTCATTGCGGGTGGCGATGGACCATTCGCAATAGCTTTGGCTTCACTTTGAACATAGGGGGTGCCTGTGGCGGCAATCCATTGGAACAAGGCGGTCAACGGCGACTTCAGCACAGGCTCAAACTGGATCGGGAACACGGCGCCCGGCGCTGCCGACGATGCCGTGATCGACGCGATCGGGACCTACACCGTCACCGCTTCACAAAACGTCGCGGTCACCAGCCTCGAAGTGGTCGGTGGCGCAACGCTTGCCATCGGCGCGGGAAAGACCGCCCAGGCGTTCCTTGGTGGCGTCAATGCCGGGAAGATTACGGTCGCCGACGGTGGAACGTTCGCAACGGGCAGCCTCGATAATATCGGCAGCGTTGCGCTCAATGGCTCCGCCAAAGCGACCAGTCTCGAAATTGACAGCGTGTTCGCCGTTTTCGGCGGTAACGGACAGGTCGTGTTGTCGAACAATGCGAACAACCAGATTATCGCCGACAACAACACGCGCACACTCGACAATCTCGACGACACGATTTCCGGCGCCGGCCGCATCGGGGATGCCGCCGATACCCATCTGACGCTCATCAACGACAGTTCCGGCGTGATCAACGCCAATGCCTCGAAAGCTCTCACCATCAAGACCGGCAATGCCGTCATCAACAACGGCATCATGGAAGCGACCGGTAGCGGCGGCCTGCATGTCGAAGATATCGTCAATCAACTCGGCGGCGGCACTATCGAAGCAGTCGGTGCGAGCGCGCACGTCGATCTCGACAAGGCCTTCATCATCGGCGGCACTTTGGCAACCTCAGGCAACGGTCAGATCAAGATAACGGCCGGTTCAAGTGCGACGCTGTTCGGCGCCGTGAGGCTCGACGGCACGCTTAATGTGGTCGACAACTCGACATTGAATTTATCCGCTATCGTCGAGAACGCCGGCACGATCGCCCTCAACGGCAAGGCGGCGGCGACACAGATCGTGGTCAGCGGAACGAGCGCCATTTTTGAAGGCAACGTGACCCTTTCGGATAACGCCAAGAATGCCATTGTCACCGACGGCAACAACCAGTCCTTCGAAGTCGAATCGAACTTGAGCGGGGCCGGCACCATCGGCGACAGCCATATGGCTTTTGCCAATTTCGGCACCATGAATGCCACCGGCAAGAATGCGCTCATCCTCGCCGCCGCCACCACGACAAATGCCGGGCTGATCGAAACGACCGGCGCCGGCCACTTGACGATTGCGGGAAACATAAGCGGCGACCCAGGGTCCATGATCGAAGCGCTCGGCACCGGCCATGTCATGCTCAAGACCGTGAGCATCGACAATACGAAATCGACGATCGGCGTATTCAGCTCCAAGGCGTTTCTCGACATTGGCACGGCCGCAGGGGCGGCAACGGCTGAAATCGACAAAGGTACGGTGGTCAACGTCGGCGGCGGCCAGATTATCGTGGGGGCAAATGCGCCGGCGTCAGCGCTTGTTATCAAGGATGCGGCCGTTCAAAACTTTGGCACGATCACGGTTGCCGACAAATCGGCCTTGATGCTGAGCGGCTCGACCGCTGTCGAAAAGGTCACCAATACCGGGACCATCGCCGTCAACGGTGCGTCCGGCCCGACCGCGCTGGCCGTCGACGGTACGAGCGGCGCGGCGCTGAACGGCGGCGGCAAAGTAACGCTCACCGACAATGCCAACAGCTTCATCCTCAGCAACGGTTCTGACACAATCCTGGAGAATGTCGACAATGTGATCAGCGGCGCGGGCCGCATTGGTGACTCGCATCTCATCGTTCAAAACGACACCACAGGCATCGTCAATGCGACCGGCTCGATTGCCCCGCTCGTCATCAACGCAAAAGCTTTCAATAACAACGGACTTATTGAGCTGACGGGCAAAGCCGGTCTGGATGTCCAAAGCAACATCAGCAACGGCTTCAACGGCCAGCTTGTTGCCGCGAGCAAGACCGGTGTCCTTACGATCGAAAGTCAGATCCTCGGAGGGACTGTCGCAACGACCGCATCGGGCGCGACGGTTCACCTCGACGACGGCGTTCTGAGCGGCAGCAAGACGTCTCTGGTTGCCGGCAGTAGCCTCATAACGACCGCCGGGACCCAGAATAATAATGCTGGCGCGTTGCACAATGCCGGCACGGTCAACGTGGTCAACAACTCGACGCTGACGCTGCCCAGCGCAGTCACCAATATCGGCACGATCAATATTGGTTCGACGGGCCAGCTGACCGAGCTTAATTTAGGCACAAGTCCGATCAGCGGGCAGGGCAAAATCGCACTGAGCGACGACAGCCACAACCTCATCAATTCGTCGCAGGGTGTCACGGTGACCGACTCGAGCCGGTTGCTCACTATCGCAGGCACGGTCACCCCCGGCGACATCCTTGAGCTGCTAATCACCGACAACTCGACGTTCACGGGCACGGAATTCGTCACCACCGTGGCCGGCGACACGACGGCGACCATCGCCAGCAAATTTGCCGCGCTCATCAACGAGGACATCGCGCTCGCGCCGCACAGCGTCCACGCCACGAACTTGGGCGGCCTGCTGGTGATTACACAACCGGGTGCCGCCGGCTTGTCCACCTCGGTCTCTGCCCTGCTCTCAGGTGGCGCGACCGAGACGATCGGCAATGCCGGCGCCCTCACAGGCGGCGTGAACGACGCCCTCACGTTCGAAAACATGGACAACACTGTCAGCGGCGCCGGAGCGATCGGGCAGGGCAATGTGCTGGCGGTCAAGAACGACGCCGCAGGCGTCATCAACGCCAACGGCACGCACCAGCTCGTCATCGATACCGGCGACTACACCGTTATCAATGCCGGCACGATCGAGGCGACCGGCAAAGGCGGCCTGCTCATCGAGAGCGCGGTGCTCAATACCGGCCACCTGATCGCCAATAACAGCACCTTGGAGATCGCCGATCCGGCCAGCGCCTTCGGCGGCGTCACCGGCTTTGGCGGCGCACAGATCGTCGGCACCGGTATCCTGGACTTTGAAGCCCACTTTGTCTTTCAGGACATCACTTTCGCCGCCGGCAGCAAAGGCGAACTCAAGCTCGGGCACTCGGAAACCTATTCCGGCCGCATCCTGGGTTTCGGCGCCAACACCAGCCAGTCGATCGACCTTGAGGACATCAATTTTGCCGGCGCGAGCAGAAGCTGGACCCCGTCGGGCAACAACCTCGAAGGCGTGCTGCAGGTCACCGACGGCACGCACACGGCCAATCTGACGCTGGTAGGTCACTATGTAACCGGCAATTTCACGCTGCACGACGACGGCAGCGGTCATGTGCTGGTCACCGATCCGCCCGTTCACGGCCACAGCGATCTGTTGCTGCACTGAGCCGACGCCGCCGGCTCCTGAGCGCGGCTATTCCTTGCCGAGCTTGTCGAGCCGCTTCTGCATCTCGTCGATCTGGCGCTTGAGCGCGTCCATCTCGCCGGAGCCGCCGGCGGATTTTTCGGCGCTCTTGCTCTCGCCGCGGGCAAAGGGTGCAAACATGGCGAAGGTCTTCTCGAACATCTCCATGTTCCGCCGCACCTGATCTTCGAGCGGCCCGAAGCCGCCGACGCCGAAGGCCTGCGCCATCTGCTCGCGGAATTTGCCCTGCTCGCGGGTGAAGGTTTCGATCGACTGCTCGAGATAGCGCGGCACCAGCATCTGCATGCTGTCGCCGTAGAAGCGGATGAGCTGGCGCAGGAACGTGATCGGCAGCAGGCTCTGGCCTTCCTTGTTTTCCTGCTCGAAGATGATCTGCGCCAGCACCGAGCGCGTGATGTCCTCGCCGGTCTTGGCGTCATAGACGACGAAATCCTCGCCGGTCTTCACCATCGCGGCGAGATCTTCGAGCGTGACGTAGGTGCTCGTCCCGGTGTTGTAGAGCCGCCGGTTGGCGTATTTCTTGATTGTGACCGGCTCTTTTTCTTCTGCCATGGCAATCACATTCCCCTGCCCAGGAGTTGAGCATAGCCGCAATCCCGCTCGGCGGGCCAGTCGTTTGTGGCGGCGCGGCAGACGTTCCGCCGCACTGCGGCGGCCTTGCGCGGCGGCTGAAAAAGCGCCAATTCTCAGGCGCAAACGCTTTCTGTCCCATGTTGACACGGCCGCGAAAGCGGCCTGAGGATGCGGCAGCGCCAAAAAACCGCACGCCCCGCGCAACCGACCGCAAAAGGAGTTTCTCGATGGCCGACGACATCGTCATTGTGAGCGCCGCCCGCACGCCCGTGGGTTCCTTCAACGGCGCCTTCGCCAACCTGCCGGCGCATGAACTCGGCAAAGCCGCGATTCAGGCCGCGATGACACGGGCCGGCATCGAGCCGAAACGTGTTGATGAAGTCATTATGGGTCAGATCCTGACCGCCGGGCAGGGCCAGAACCCGGCGCGGCAGGCCTCGATCGCCGCGGGCATCCCGGTCGAGAGCCCGGCCTGGGGCGTGAACCAGCTCTGCGGCTCGGGCCTGCGCGCGGTCGCGCTCGGCTTCCAGCAGATCGCCAACGGCGATGCCCAAGTGGTGGTGGCGGGCGGCCAGGAATCCATGAGCATGGCGCCGCACTGCCAGCATCTGCGTCAAGGCGTGAAAATGGGCGCCTTCGAGATGATCGACACCATGATCAAGGACGGGCTGTGGGACGCCTTCAACGGCTACCACATGGGCAACACCGCCGAGAACGTCGCCAAGCAGTGGCAGATCACGCGCCAGATGCAGGACGAGTTCGCAGTCGCCTCGCAGAACAAGGCGGAGGCCGCGATGAAGGCCGGCAAGTTCAAGGACGAGATCACGCCGGTCACCATCAAGACCCGCAAGGGCGACATCGTGGTGGACACCGACGAGTATCCGAAGGCCGGCGTGACGCTGGAATCAGTTTCGAAGCTCAGGCCCGCCTTCGACAAGGAAGGCACCGTCACCGCCGCCAGCGCCTCCGGCATCAATGACGGCGCCGCCGCCGTGGTGCTGATGAAGGCGTCGGACGCCGCCAAGCTCGGCAAGACGCCGCTCGCGCGCATCGTGTCCTGGGCGCAGGCGGGCGTCGATCCCTCGATCATGGGCACGGGGCCGATCCCCGCGTCGCGGGCCGCGCTCAAGAAGGCCGGCTGGAAGAAGGAGGATCTCGATCTCATCGAGGCCAACGAGGCTTTCGCCGCGCAGGCCTGCGCCGTCAACAAGGACCTCGGCTGGGACACGTCCAAGGTCAACGTCAACGGCGGCGCCATCGCCATCGGCCACCCGATCGGCGCCTCCGGCGCGCGCATCCTCACCACGCTGCTCTACGAGATGCAGAAGCGCAACGTCAAGAAGGGCCTGGCCACGCTCTGCATCGGCGGTGGCATGGGCATTGCGATGTGCGTCGAGCGCTAGGTCTTTCGGAGTCACTCCGGGGCGTGCCGAAGGCGCGAACCCGGAATCCAGGTGCTGGCTCGGTGCGCGTTTCTGGATTCCGGATCGCCGCTCGGCGGCGTCCGGAATGACCGTTGGGATAATTTGATTTGCATCATGGCCGGGCTTGCCCCGGCCATGATGTTTTAAGAATATGGACCGAGAGGGGAAACGGCTATGGCTCGCGTTGCGTTGGTCACGGGTGGCACCCGTGGCATTGGAGCTGCAATCAGCAAGGCTTTGAAGACCGCCGGCTACAAGGTCGCCGCCAATTACGGCGGCAACGACGAAGCGGCGCAGAAGTTCAAGGCCGAGACCGGCATTCCGGTCTACAAGTGGGACGTCTCCTCGTTCGAGGCCTGCGCCGACGGCGTCAAGAAAGTCGAAGCCGAGCTCGGCCCCATCGAGGTGCTGGTCAACAATGCCGGCATCACCCGCGATGCCACGCTGCACCGCATGAAGCCCGAGCAGTGGACGCAAGTCATCAACACCAATCTCGGCTCGCTGTTCAACATGTGCCGCAACGTCATCGAGGGCATGCGGGCGCGCAAGTTCGGCCGCATCGTCAATATTTCCTCGATCAACGGCCAGAAGGGCCAGATGGGGCAGTGCAACTACTCCGCCGCCAAGGCCGGAGAGATCGGATTCACCAAGGCGCTGGCGCAGGAAAGCGCGCGCTCCGGCATCACGGTCAATGCCATCGCGCCCGGCTACATCAACACCGAGATGGTGCAGGCGGTGCCGAAGGATGTGCTGGAGAAGTCGATCCTGCCGCAGATCCCGATCGGCCGCCTCGGCGAGCCGGAGGAGATCGCGCGTTGTGTCGTGTTTCTCGCCTCCGACGACGCCGGCCTCATAACCGGCTCGACGCTCACCGCCAATGGCGGGCAGTATTTCGCCTAGCGCCTGCGCTTTCGCGTCTTACCGGCCGGTTTGCCGCGGCGCTTGGGCGTTGCGCCGCGCCCCTCCGCCTTGTCGAGGCGGACGCTCCAGTATTCCCAGGCGCGGGCCACCGGCCCCGGCTGCAGATTGTAGGCCCCGGCAAGCTCGGTCTCTTCGGCGTTGAGCGGCGAGACGTGGCCGAGGCCGTGTGCCGCAATCTGCAAGGCGGCGTTGCGGGCGATGTAGATGGTCCGGAACGTAAGCTCCTCGAGCGTGCGGCCGGCGACCGTCGCGCCGTGTCGGCGCATCAGCACGATCCAGTTCCTGCCCAGCGCCCGCGCCAGCGAAGCGCCTTCCTCGGGTTTACCGACGATCAGCGTGGTGTTGCCGAAGTCGTCGCGCGCGTCCCAGAACGGCGCCGCGGCGCCGATGGTGGCGCCGAGATGATAGACCGGCTCGAGCTTCATGCCGGAAATGCAGAACGGCAGGATCGACGGCGCGTGATGATGGCACACGGCGTTGACGTCTGGCCGCGCCTTGTAGATTTCGCCGTGGATGACGCGCTCGCCGTAGAGCCGCTCCTTGATCGGCTTGACGATCTCGGAGTCGAGCGTGAACTCATGGATGTCGCCGGGCTCGACCAGCTCTGGGGCGCGCGAGCGCGACAGCAGATAGCGGTTCGGATCGCCCGGGTGACGCATGCTGACATGGCCGAAGGCGTCGAGCACGCCCTCGTTGGCGATCATGCGGTTGGCGCGCGCGACCAAGACGCGCGCTTCGGCGAGTGACATCGGCATCGGCAATTGCCTCCATTTAAATTTTGCGAACCACAATACAGTCATTCCGGGGCGCGAGCGAAGCTCGCGAACCCGGGATCCCTGTTTCGGAGTATGGATTCCGGGTCCGCCACTTCGTGGCGTCCCGGAACGACGGGGTCTATTTTGGCCGCCAGCCGGGCGGGGCGAGTTCGAAATTATTGAAATCGAAGCCGGGCGCCACGGTGCAGCCGACCAAAGTCCAGTCGCCCAGCGATTCCGCGGCCTGCCAGGCGCGCGCCGGGACCGTGAATTGCGGCATCTGGTCGGCGTGAATGTCGGCGCCCAGCGTCACGATCTCCTCCTTGGCGCCGTCGACCACTTCGAGCTTGAGCGGGCTGCCGGCGTAATAGTGCCAGATCTCGACGGCGTCGATGCGGTGCCAGTGCGAGCGCTCGCCGCGCGCCAGCAGGAACAGGATGGCGGTCGAAGCGGCGCGGCCGTCATGGCTGCGCGTATCGCGGAAGGTCTCGCGGTAATGCCCGCCTTCGGGATGCGGCTTGAGCCGCAGCTTGCGGATGATATCGGCGGCTTTCATTCACCGTCATGGCCGGGCTTGTCCCGGCCATCTCGCTTAGGTTGACAAGGTCCTGCCCGCATAAGCGGGGTCACCGGGACAAGCCCGGTGACGACAGGCTCAAAACTTGTTCTTCCTTGCCCTGATCTCGGCAAACACCTCGGCCGCAGGCTTGCCGGCCATGCCGATGCCGGCGGCGACTTCGGGGATATCGGCGCGCAGGAACGGGTTGGCCTTTTTCTCCTCGCCGATCGTGACCGGGATGGTCGGCCGGTTTTTCGCAACCTCCTGCTTGGCCTCGGCCTCGCGCGCCTGCAGCGCGGCATTGTCGGGCTCGACGGTGCGCGCGAATTTGATGTTGGCCAGGGTGTATTCGTGCCCGCAAAAAATGTCGGTGTCGTTCGGCAGGTCGCGCAGCTTCTTCAGCGACGCCCACATCATCGCCGCGTCGCCCTCGATGACGCGGCCGCAGCCGATCGAGAACAGGGTATCGCCGACGAAGGCGAGCTTGTCCTGATGAAACCAGTAGGCGATGTGGTCGAGCGTGTGGCCCGGCGTCGCGATGACGTTGGCGGTGAGATTGCCGACCTTGACTTTGTCGCCTTCGCGCACCGCCTCGTCGACGCCGGGAATATCCGTACCCTTCTCCGGCGCCACCACCCGGCATTTGTATTTTGCCTTCAGCGCCGCGATGCCGCCGACGTGGTCGTGATGGTGGTGTGTGACCAGAATGTCGGTCAGCGTCCAGCCGGTCTGCCGCAACGCCGCCTCGATCGGGGCCGCTTCGGGGGCGTCGATCGAGGCGGTGGCGCCGGTTTCGGGATCGTGCAGCAGCACCCCGTAATTGTCGCTCAGGCACCTGAATAGTCGAGTTTCGGCGGGCATGGGGTATTCCTATTGGCCGTTAACCGTAGCATGCCGTTGAATGGCAAGGCACCGGGGCCGGTTTCCGGCGTTGCACGATTTGCAGCCGGTTTCGTGATAATTTCGCGCCCATGTCTATCGATGTCGTCGACCTGCGCAACTTCTACGGCCAGCGGCTGGGCGTGGTCGCCCGCCGCTTCATCGGCCGCGCCGTGCGGGCGCTGTGGGGCGATACCGCGGGCCAGCGCGTGCTCGGCATCGGCTACGCCACCCCCTATCTCGGCCTGTTCCGCGAGGAAGCCGAGCGCTGCCTCGCCTTCATGCCGGCGGCGCAGGGCGTGGTGAAATGGCCGACCACGCGGCCGGCATTGTCGGCGCTGGTCGACGAGAACGAGCTGCCGCTGCCCGACAATGCGGTCGACCGCATCCTCCTGGTCCACGCCGTCGAGATGACCAACGATCCGGCCGCGCTGCTGCGCGAAGTGTGGCGCGTGCTGGCCTCCGGCGGCCGCGTGCTGGCGGTGGTGCCGAACCGGCGCGGCCTATGGGCGCGGATGGACACCACGCCGTTCGGGCACGGGCGGCCCTATTCGCGCTCCCAGATCAATCAGCTGCTGCGCGAGACCTGGTTTACGCCGACCGGATGGAGCGAGGCGCTCTACGTGCCGCCGGTCGACCGCGGCTGGTTCCTGCGCTCGGCGGTGGCATGGGAGCGCACCGGCGCAACCCTGTCGGCGCCGTTTGCCGGCTTGCATCTGGTGGAGGCGACCAAGCAGGTTTACCGGGCGGTGCCGGCGCGGCGCGTCAAGCGCCGTCTGGTGCCGGTGCTCGAGCCGGCGCTGGCGCCGACCCCGGGGCGGTAGCGCCAACCCCGCTCGTCCCCGCGCAAGCGGGGACCCAGGGCGGCAAGCCCAAACCCGAATCGAGAACTGGATTCCCGCTTACGCGGGAATGAGCGGAGAGAGATCGTGTTGCTGCGCGAGGATTACTCGCCCGGCTGATGCGGCTCGTCGCCGCCTTCGCCCTGCGGCGCTGCGCCCTGCGGCTGGCCGCCGAAATCCGGGCGGTCCGGCCGGTAGCCGCCACGATGGCGCCGGCGCCGGCGGAAGCCGCCACCGTAACGGTCCTGATTGCGCTCGCCCTGGTCGTGGCCGTTGCCGCCGCCCATGTTCGGCTGCGGCTGGTTGCCGCCGCCGGTGATGAAGGCAGGCAGGCCGCCGATGTCGCCTTCCGGCTGCGGCTGGTGTTGCGGGCGCTGCGGCACCTGCTGATCGCGCGGCGGGAAGGGCTGCGCGTCGCGCGGAATATAAGGCTGCTGCTGCGGTTGGGGTTGAGTGAAGCTCGGCTCATTCTGGCCCATATAAGGCTGGCCGTCGTCACCCTCGTCATCGAAGTCATCGCCGCCCTGCGGCGCGCCGGGCTGTTGGCCCTGCTGCGGCTGCTGCTGGTAGTACGGATTCTGCTGGCGGAACTGCTCCTGCGCGGCGGCGATCAGGCGGAAATAATGCTCGGCGTGCTGGTAATAATTTTCCGCCGCCACCGGGTCGCCCGAACTCTGCGCATCTCGCGCCAGCTGGATGTATTTTTCCGCAATGTGCGACGCGGTGCCGCGGATCTTCACGTCGGGTCCGTTCGATTCGTAGACCCGCGTCAGCGGATTCTGGCTCTTGCGATGGCCGCCGCGGCCCCGCATGCGCTTTTGACCGTTTCTCATGATATGCCTGCTCGCTGACCTTTCATTTTTACGCTGCTTTCACGTTCACTTTTCACGCACCTCGAACCGCACAAAAACTCACTGCGCGGTCTTTTGCCCGCGTCGAGACTGCGCGCGAATGCCCGAACGTTTTCGATCCGTTATTGCGATTGCGACAGCAACCCCATAGCCGCGGTCTTATGCCGCGACGTTGCCAAACCTCTTGTTACGCGCATCCATAGGTTTCGAAATTCGATGCGCCCAACCGGTGAAGCATCCGGACCCGTTATCTGGCGTCTTGTTCGCCCTTGCGCCGCAGCCACACGGAGCCTCGGGCTCCGGGGTTCTTAAACAGCGGTGCAACCGTCACGGGTCGATTCCGTGACTGGAAGCTAGTCGTTTCCGCGGCACATTCCAAGAGGTTTTTTCTTGGGCTTTTGAGCTCTGCATTTTCATCCGGTGGCAATGCAGCCGGCTCATGGCGCCGCCGTGGCGCCCAACGCGCGTGGAATTCCAGCCAAATCATTACGCGTGCCGGTGACGCGTAATCCGGCATTCGTAAACAGCGTGGTTACCGCGGGTCCTTGACCGGCGCCAAGTTCCACGAACAGCCGCCCGCCGGAGGCAAGCAAAGGCCGCGCCGCGGCCGCGATTGCCCGGTAGGCGTCGAGACCATCATTGCCGCCGTCGAGCGCGATGCGCGGGTCGTAACTGCGCACTTCGGGGGCGAGGCCGTCGATGTCGCCGCGCGCGATATAAGGCGGGTTCGACACGATCACGTCGAACTTGCCCTCGACGCCGGCGGCGATGTCGCAGACCACGAAGGTGCAGCGGTCCTTCACCTTGTTGCGCTCGGCATTGCCGCGCGCGACCGCGATCGCCGCCGCGCTGATATCGGTGCCGAGCCCGACCGCGTTGGGCAACTCGCTGAGCAGCGCCAGCAGCAGCGCGCCGCTGCCGGTGCCGATGTCGAGCACGCGCAGCAGCTCCGATTTGGTGCCGTCGCGTCCGATCGCGTCGAGCGCCGCCTCGACTACGGTCTCGGTCTCGGGTCGCGGCACCAGCACGTCGGGCGTCACCGCGAGCGGCAGGCTCCAGAACTCCTTCTGCGCCAGGATGCGCGCCACCGGCTCGCGCTTGAGACGGCGCGCGGCAAGCGCAGAGACGGCATCGATCTCGCGGTTCTCCAGGAGGCGGTCGGATTGCGCGGCGATCTGGCTGCGGGTAAGCCGCAGCGCATGCCCGATGAGCGCGCGCGCGTCGACCAAAGGCTCGTCGATGCCGGCGGCCTTGAAGGATTGCGCGATCAGCCGGACCGCCTCGTCGATCGACGCGCCGGCCTTCAGCCCTGGCACCACTCTCACGTCGCGCCTTCGGCGGCCAACAACTCCGCCTGATGCTGCGTCACCAGCGCGTCGATGACTTCGTCGAGCGCCTCGCCTTCGATGACCTGCGGCAATTTGTAGAGCGTCAGGTTGATGCGGTGATCGGTGACACGGCCCTGCGGAAAGTTGTAGGTGCGGATGCGCTCGGAGCGATCGCCGGAGCCGATTTGGCCGCGCCGCTCGGCGGCGCGCTCGCTGTCGCGCTTGGTCTTCTCGGCGTCGTACAGCTTGGCGCGCAGCATGCGCATGGCCTTGGCGCGATTTTTGTGCTGCGAGCGCTCCTCCTGCACCATCACCACGATGCCGCTCGGGATGTGGGTGATGCGGATCGCCGACTCGGTCTTGTTGACGTGCTGGCCGCCGGCGCCTTGCGCGCGCATGGTGTCGATTTTGAGGTCTGCCTCGTTGATGTCGATGTCGACGTCCTCGACCTCCGGCAGCACCGCCACCGTGGCCGCCGAGGTGTGGATGCGGCCGGAAGCCTCGGTGTCCGGCACGCGCTGCACGCGGTGCACGCCGGATTCGAACTTGAGCTTGGCAAAGACGCCGCGGCCGTGGATCTCAGCGATGATTTCCTTGAAGCCGCCTTTGCTGCCTTCGCTCATCGACACGATCTCGGTCTTCCAGCCCTGCTTGGCGGCGTAGCGCTCGTACATGCGGAACAGGTCGCCGGCGAACAGCGCCGCCTCGTCGCCGCCGGTGCCGGCGCGGATTTCGAGGATGGCGTCGTGGTCGTCCATGGCGTCCTTGGGGATCAGCGCCAGCTGGATCTGGTGTTCGAGCTTGTCGCGGCGCGCGTTGAGCGCGGGCTTCTCGCTTTCCGCCAGCCGCTTCATCTCTGCGTCGGTCTTGGGGTCGGCGATCAGCGCGTCGAGATCGGCGATTTCCGCGGTGACGGCGCGGTAGGCCTTGATGGCGTCGATCACCGGCCCGAGTTCGGCGAACTCGCGCGACAGCTTGACGTAGGTCTCCGGCGTCAGATTGGTCGCCAGCTCGCTTTCCACCATGGCGTGGCGGGCAAGCAGCGCATCGAGCTTCTGCTGCGGCAGCGCGATCACAGCTGCAGTCCCTCGGCCGCCGCGAAGCTTTCGAGCTTGTGGCGGATCGACACGCTGCCGACCGGCTGCGCCAGATGCGGCAGGATCGCCTGCTCGCCCTTGCGCACGTCGAGATCGAGCAGCAGCGCCTTGACCGGACCGACTGCCGACGGCGACAGCGACAGCGCGCGGTAGCCGAGGATCGCAAGCGCCAGCGCCCCGATCGGCTGCGAGGCGAGCTCGCCGCACAGCGCCACCGGCTTGCCATGCTTCTTGGCGCGGTCGGCGACGTCCTTGAGGGCGCGCAGCACCGGCGCCGACAGCGGGTCGAAGCGTTCCGAAACGCGCACGTTGCCGCGGTCGGCGGCGTACAGGAACTGCATGAGGTCGTTGGAGCCGACCGACAGGAAGTCGACGCGTTCGAGCAGCTCGTCGAGCTGGAACAGCAGCGCCGGCACTTCCAGCATGGTGCCGACCTGCACGCGCTCGGGCAACGGATGGCCGTGCCGGCGCAGATGGGTGAGCTCGATCTCCACCATGGCCCTGGCCTTGTCGAACTCCTCCACCATGGCGATCATCGGAAACATCAGCCGCAACTCGCGTCCGCCCGACGCGCGCAGCAGCGCGCGCAGCTGGCTGCGCAGCAATCCGGGGCGGTCGAGACCGAGTCTTATGGCGCGCCAGCCGAGCGCCGGGTTTTCCTCCTCGACGTTGCGCATATAGGGCAGCACCTTGTCGCCGCCGATATCGAGCGTGCGGAAGGTCACCGGCTTCTTGCCGGCGGCGTCGAGCACGGCGCGGTAAAGCGCAAACTGCTCGTTGGTGCGCGGGAAGCTTGCCGCAACCATGAACTGCAATTCGGTGCGGAACAGGCCGATGCCGGCGGCGCCGGTCTCCTCGATATGCGGCAGGTCGATGGCCAGACCCGCATTGATCATCAGCGAGAACTTGTGGCCGTCCTTGGTGATGCAAGGCTTGTCGCGCAGCGCGTGATATTGCGCCTGGCGCCGCGCCCGCAGTTTGACGCGTTCGGCATAGGCCTGCTCGATGTCGGAGGGCGGCCGCAAATGCACGTGCCCGGTGGCGCCGTCGACGATGACGGCGTCGCCTTGCTCGACGAGGCCGGTGGCGTTGGCGATTTCACCGACGGCGGGAATGCCGAGCGCCCGCGCCACGATCGAGACGTGCGAGGTCGGCCCGCCTTCCTCCAGAATGAGTCCGCGCAGGCGCTTGCGGTCGTAGTCGAGCAGCGCCGCGGGACCCATCGAGCGCGCAACGACGATGGCGTTGGCCGGCAGCTGGTCCTTGCGCGGGGCGTGGTCCTGGCCCATCAGCACCCGCATCAGCCGGTTGGCGAGATCGTCGAGGTCGTGCAGCCGGTCGCGCAGATAGGGGTCGGACGCGCGCAGCATGCGCGCGCGGGTGTCGGACTGCACGCGTTCGACGCCGGCTTCGGCAGTGAGGCCGGTCATCACCGCTTCGCGCATCTTGTGCAGCCAGCCCTGGTCGTAGCCGAACATGCGGTAGGCCTCGAGCACGTCACGGTGCTCGCCGCCGTCGACGACGTCGCGATGCTCGACCAGGCGGTCGAGGTCGGCGCGCAGCGTGGCGATCGCCGCGTCGAGGCGTTTCAGCTCATGTTGGACGTCGTCGGCGATGACGTTGGTGATGACGACGCGCGGCTCGTGCAGCACGACATGGCCGAGGGCGATGCCGTCGGACAGCGAGGAGCCGACCAGATGCATGGCGTGGCGGGCGGCGGGCTCGGCGCCGGGACGGGCGAGCGAGGCGAGTTCGCCCGAGGCGATCATCTCGGCGAGCACCATCGCCGTGGTCTGCAGCGCCTCTTCTTCCTCTTCCGTGTAGGTGCGTCGGGCGCGGTTCTGCACCACCAGCACGCCGAGCGTGTTGCCCGCGCGCAGGATCGGCACGCCGAGGAACGAGTGGTAGATCTCCTCGCCGGTCTCGGGGCGGAACGAGAAGGCCGGGTGGGTCTGCGCTTCCGACAGGTTGATCGGCTTGGCTTCGCTCGCCACCAGGCCGACCAGGCCTTCGTCCGCCTTCATCACGGTCTTGTGGACGGCTTCGCGCTTCAAGCCCTCGGTGGCGTATAGCTCGAGCGTTCCGTCCACGCGCAAGACGTAGACGGAGCACACCTCCGCCACCATGTTGGCGGCGATCAGCACCACCACCTTGTCGAGGCGATCCTGCGCGCTGACCGGCTCCGCCATCACTTCGCGGAGCCGTCGCAACAGCACGCGCGGACCGCCGAGCGCGCCACGCATTATCCGGTCCTTGTCCAGCCGGGGGAGCAGCCCCCCAGCCTCGTCTAGGGCCCAATCATGTACGAATAGCGACCGCGGGGCGCCACAAAGACCCGCAGCCGCCTACGGCTTGAGGCTATAGCCACCGGCCATGCAAGGGGCAAGCCAAAGGCTGTCGCCCCGCCGACGGGTCCCGCGCGAAGCGCGGCCCGATGCCAGGCCCCGGCGGGACCTATGCGCCGCAGCCGATCGATCGGCTCCGGGGTCTGGGCCCCGGGCCTCCTTCGCTTCGCTCAGTCGCCCGGGCGACAGAAGGCTACGCCTTATCCAGCCCGTATAGGGTGTGCAGGGTGCGCACGGCGAGGTCGGTCTGGGTGGCCTTGATCAGCACGGAGAATTTGATCTCCGAGGTGGTGATGGCGAGGATGTTGATCTTGTGTTCGGCCAGCGCCTTGAAGGCCCTGGCGGCGACGCCGGCGTGGCTGCGCATGCCGATGCCGATGACCGACACCTTGGCGACGTCGGTCGCCCCGTCGAGCCGCTCGAAGCCGATCTTGCTCTTGGCCTTGTCGAGGGTGACGCGGGCCCGCTCGTAGTCGGCGGACGGCACGGTGAAGGTCAGATCGGTGGTGGCGCCGTCGGCGGAGACGTTCTGCACGATCATGTCGACGTTGATGCTGGCGTCGGCGAGCGGCCCGAAAATGGCGGCGGCAACGCCGGGCTTGTCCTGGACGCGGCGGATCGAGATCTGCGCCTCGTCCTTGGAGAAGGCGATGCCGGTGACGATTTGCTGTTCCATGATTTCACTCTCGTCGCAAATGAGCGTGCCGGAGGGCGGCTTCCTCGGGTCGATGTCCTCCGGCTTCTCGAAGCTGGAGCGCACGAAGATCGGCACGTTGTGCGTCATGCCGAGCTCGACCGAGCGCACCTGCATGACCTTGGCGCCGAGGGAAGCGAACTCCAGCATTTCCTCGTAGGCGATCTTGTCCATGCGGCGCGCCTTGGGCACCACGCGCGGGTCGGTCGAATAGACGCCGTCGACGTCGGTATAGATGTCGCAGCGTTCCGCCTTGATGGCGGCGGCGATCGCCACCGCCGAGGTGTCGGAACCGCCGCGGCCGAGCGTGGTGATGCGGCCGGTGTCCTTGTGCAGGCCCTGGAAGCCGGCGACGACCGCGACCTGGCGCCGCTCCGCGAAGCGCTTGATCAGTTCGCCGCCGTTGACCTCGACGATGCGCGCCGAGCCGTGGGCATTGTCGGTGAGGATCGGCAATTGCCAGCCCTGCCAGGAGCGCGCTTCGACGCCCATGCCCTCGAGCACGATGGCGAGCAGGCCCGCCGTCACCTGCTCGCCGGTCGCCACCACCACGTCGTACTCGCGCGTGTCGTGCAGGATGGCGGCCTGGCGGCACCACTCGACCAGCTGGTTGGTGGTGCCGGCCATGGCGGAGACGACGACGGCGACATCGTAGCCGGCGTCCCATTCGCGCTTGACGTGGCGCGCGACGTTGCGGATGCGGTCGAGATCGGCGACCGAGGTTCCGCCGAATTTCATTACCAGCCGTGCCATCGTGGTCCCGACGCCGAAAACCCGCTAACAAGCGGCCGGCGCGAGCCATCATGGCCCAGGCGCCGGCCGGAAAAGGCGCGTATACATACCGGCGGGCTGCATGGCCTGCAACAATGGTCCGCCGGCAGTATGATGGTCCCGATGGTTAACCGCAAAAGCAGCGCAAGCACGGTCGATACCGCGGAAGTCGAGCGCTTTGCGCGCCATGCCGCCGACTGGTGGGATCCGCGCGGTCCGATGGCGCCGCTGCACAAGCTCAATCCGGTGCGGCTCGCCTACATCCGCGATCGGGCGGCGGCGCAATTCGGCCGCGAGCCGAAGGCGCTCGACTGCCTCAAAGGCCTGCGCATGCTCGATATCGGCTGCGGCGGCGGCATTTTGTCGGAGCCCTTGGCGCGGCTCGGCGCGCAGATGGTCGGCGTCGACCCGGCGGCGGAGAATATCGAAGCGGCGCGCGCGCACGCCGAGGAGCAGGGCGTGGCGGTCGACTACCGCGCCGGCACCGCCGAAGCGCTGGCCGAGGCCGGCGAACGGTTCGACGTCGTGCTTGCCATGGAAGTGGTCGAGCACGTCGCCGACGTGCCGCTGTTCGTCTCGACCTGCGCCGGCATGGTCAAGCCGGGCGGGTTGATGATCGCGGCGACGCTGAACCGCACGCTCAAAAGCTTTGCGCTCGCCATCGTCGGCGCCGAGTACGTGCTGCGCTGGCTGCCGCGCGGCACGCACCAATGGGACAAATTCGTCACGCCGCACGAGCTCGAGTCCGCGGTCGAGAACGCCGGCCTGCGGGTGATCGGAGAGCGCGGCGTCGTCTACAATCCGTTCGCCGACCGCTGGCAATTGTCGTCCGACACCGACGTGAACTATATGCTCGCCGCCGCGCGCGATCGTTAAGGAGAAGCCGCATGATCATGGAACTGGTGGAGTTCAATTCGCCGAAGGGCTGGAGCCGGACGCAGGTGGCCGAAGAGGCCCGCAATGTCATTCCGAAGTGGCGGGCGAACAAGGAACTGCTGCGCAAGCACTTCCTGCTCGAGCTCAACGGCAGGACCGGCGCCGGCGTCTATATCTGGCCGTCGGTCGAGGCGGCCAAGCGCGCGCACAACGAGGAATGGCGCCAGTCGATCATCAGGCGCACCGGGGCCGCCCCCACCATCCGTTATTTCGACCTGTTCCTGCTGATCGATAACGAGCACGGCGAGGTCACGGAGTTTCCCGAGGCGGCGGAAATCAAGTCGGCGGCGGCGTGATCGCCGGTCGTCCCCGCGAAAGCGGGGGCCCAGTACGCCGTGTCCTCTCGATAGGCTGCGGAGTACTGGATTCCGGCTCTCGCTTCGCTCGGCCGGGATGACGGTCTGATTTCACTCGCTTCCTCCAACATTGTAGGACCGTAGCGCCAATGCTCTGGGCCGTCTTCACGCTGATCGCCGCGGCGGCGCAGACCGCGCGCAACGCCATGCAGCGCGAGCTGACGGCGACGCTCGGCACGGTCGGCGCCACCCACGTGCGGTTCCTGTTCGGCTTTCCCTTCGCCATCGTGTTTTTGATCGGCGTCGCGGTCGCGACCGGCGAGACGCCGCCGACGCCGCCGGCGATGTTCTGGCCCTGGGTCCTGGCCGGCGCCTTCACCCAGATCGCCGCCACCGCCACCATGCTGGCGGTGATGGGCCAGCGTTCCTTCGTCGTGTCCTACGCCTTCATCAAGACCGAGCCGATCCACGTGGCGCTGTTCGGGCTGATCTTCCTCGGCGACAGGATCACGCCGCTGTCTGCCGCCGCGATCCTCATCGCTACCGCCGGCGTGATCGTGATTTCGCTCAAGCCCGGCGCCGCGCAGGCCAGCACCTGGCGCTCGACCGCCGTCGGCCTTTTCTCCGGCGCGCTGTTTGCGTTGTCGGCGATCAGCTATCGCGGCGCGATCCTGACGCTGCATCTGCCGGACTTCGTGCTGACGGCGACCTTCACGGTCTCGGTCGGGCTGGTGATCCAGGCGGCCGCGCTGTCGCTCTATCTCTGGCTGCGCGAACCCAAGGTGCTCACCGACATCGTCGCGGCCTGGAAGCCGTCGCTGTTTGCCGGCTTCATGGGCGCCTTCGCCTCGGAGTTCTGGTTTCTCGGCTTTGCCATCACCAGCGCCGCCAACGTGCGCACGCTGGCGCTGGTCGAGGTGCTGTTCGCGCAAGGCGTGACGCATTTCGTCTTCAGGCAGCCGACCACGGCGCGCGAGATCGCCGGCGTGGTGCTGGTGGTAATGGGCGTCGCGCTATTGGTGTGGGCTTACTAGCCCGCGGCGGCCCGGCTAGAATGCCGCGCTGCCAACGGCAACGAGGGGGCGCAGCATGTTTTTCGATGTCAACGGCATTGTCGGCCTGATTATTCTGGCGCTCGACATCTGGGCGATCGTCCAGATCGTCCAGCGCCGCGGTCCGACCGACAAGAAAATCCTCTGGATCCTGGTGATCCTGCTGCTGCCCGTGCTCGGCCTGGTGTTGTGGCTGCTGCTCGGACGGAAGTAGCCGCTCAGTTCCTGTCGTCCGGCAGCACCGGCAGCGGGTGAAACTCGATGCCTTCCTCGGCGAGCCGCCTGGCTTCGTCGGGGGTCGCCTCGCCGTAGATCGAGCGATGCTCGATCTCGCCATAATGCATTTTGCGCGCCTGCTCGGGAAATTTCGCGCCGACGTTCTCGGCGTTCTTGATGAGGTGGTCGCGCAGTTCCTTGAGTCTGGTGCGCAGCTCGCGCTCCTGCGGCGAGATCATGGCGACCGGCGCCGGCGCTGCCGGCGCGGGCGCGGCGGGCTGAGCCTGCGCGGCCGGCGCCTCGATCGGCGCCGTCTTCGCGGTTGAAAGCCGCGGCGCCATGATCGCCTTCTCGACCTTGACCGAGCCGCAATGCGGGCAGGCCACCAGCTTGCGCCTGGCCTGCTTGTCGTAGGCCGCCGAATCCGCAAACCAGCTGTCGAATTCGTGGCCTTTGTCGCAGGTGAGCGAATAGCGGATCATTCGCCCGCCTCCGGCACGACATGCAGATGGGTCGGCTCCGCCATCGGCTCGACGATCTCGAACCGCCGGCCGTGCTCGAGCGAGGGAATTCGCCCGCGCGCCTTCGCCACTTCGCCGATGTCGATTTCGGCCATCACCACCCCCGGTTCGGTGGAGCCTTCTGCCAAAATGCGCCCCCAGGGGTCAATGATCAGTGAATGGCCGAAGGTTTCCCGGCCGTTCTCGTGCTTGCCGCCCTGCGCGGCGGCGAACACGAAGCAGCCGTTCTCGACGGCGCGGGCGCGATTGAGCACGTGCCAGTGCGCCTCGCCGGTCTGCCTGGTGAAGGCGGAGGGGATGGCGAGCATGGTGGCACCGGCCTCGGCCAGCGCGCGGTACAGCGCCGGGAACCGCAGGTCGTAGCAGATGGTGACGCCGAGCCGGCCCCAGGGCAGATCGGCGAGCACGGCCAGTTCGCCCGGCCGGTAGGTGCGCGACTCGCGATAGCTCTCGCCCCCCGGCAGATCGACGTCGAACATGTGGATCTTGTCGTAGCGCGCCGCGATCTCGCCGCGCGGATCGATCAGGAAAGCGCGGTTGACCGCACGGTCGGCGCCGGCCTTGATCGCCAGCGAGCCGATGTGAACGTAAATGCCGAGCTTGCGCGCGAGCTCGCGGAACGTGGCGAGCGAGGTGTCCTGGTCTTCCGCGACCACGGTTGCCAGCAGCCGTTCGCGCTTGGCTTCGAGGATATTGGTCATCTCCGGCGTCTGCACATAGTCGGCGCCGGCGCTCTTGGCCTCGCCGATCATGCGCACCGCGGCCGCGACGTTGGCGGCCGGTTGCAGGCCCGACCGCATCTGGATCATCGCCGCCTTGAAGGTGCCGGCGGCGCTCATGCCGGGGCTCCGCCCGAAAGCAGCGTGTCGAGCTTGCCGGCGCGATCGAGCGCGTGCAGATCGTCGCAGCCGCCGACATGCACCGGCCCGATGAAGATTTGCGGCACCGTCGTGCGCCCGTTCGCCCGCTCGACCATCTCGCCGCGCCGCTCGCGATGCGTCGACAAATCGATCTCCGTGAAGTCGACGCCCTTGCGCTTCAGCAGCGCCTTGGCGCTGTGACAATAGGGGCACCAGCGCGTGGTGTAGATTTCGACGGGCGGCATGGCGTTCTGGCTAGCGGTGTTCGTCCTTTTTATATGGGAGTGCGCACCGGTGCCACAACCCGGGCGAAGACCAGCACGTCGACATGCGCCGCTCCGGCGCGCAACAGCGCGCGGGCACAGGTGTCGGCGGTCGCGCCCGAGGTCAGCACGTCGTCGACCAGAACGAGCCTGCGGCCGGCAACCGCCGCCTTGTGCGGCGCCCGGAACGCGCCTTGCACGTTATCGGCGCGCTCCGTCTTCGACAGCCCGACCTGCTGCGGCGTGGCGCGCACGCGCCTTAGCGCTTCGTGCAGCACCGGGACGCCGCAGCTTTTCGAGATGGCGCCGGCCAGCGCCGCCGACTGGTTGAAGCGCCGCGACCACAGCCGGCGCCAGTGCAGCGGCACCGGCACCAGCGCGTCGGCGCCGTCGAGCAGCTCACGTCCCGCCCGCGTCATCCATTGGCCGAGCATGGGCGCGAGATCGAGCCGGTCGCCATACTTGAACGACAGCACCAGAGCGCGGGCGACGTCGTCGTAGCGCACCGCGGCGCGCGCCCGGTCATAGGCCGGCGGATTGGCAATCGCCTCCATCGATAATAGGCCGGGGCCCGGATCATAGAGGAAGGGAATGCCGAGCCGCGCGCAGTAGGGCTTCTCGATGAAGCTCAGCCTCGACCAGCAGGAGGCGCAGAGGCCGACCCCGTCGCCGAGCGGCTCGCGGCAGGACGGGTAGAGCGGCGGCAGCGCGGCGTCGAGCGCATGGCGCAGCATGCTGCGGAAACCGCCGCGCAGTCGCGCCAATGGAGTGGAGGCCGCGTTGCCCGGAATAGTGCTAAGCTCTGGCATGCCAATAAGCCTAACACGAATTACGGCTGTCATCGCCCGCGAAAGCGGACGATCCAGTAGACACGGCGAGCGCCGTGGTTGCTGGATGCCCCGCTTGCGCGGGGCATGACAGGCTTCTGCATGGCGCAAAGTCCAGCCTTATTCGATCGGCGGCTGCTGCGGATGCGCCAACGGCGCGCGCAGGCGCTCGGGGCGGCGACGTTCCTGCTCGAGCGCGTGGCGCAGGAGCTCGGCGAGCGGTTGTCCGTCGTGCTGCGCCGGTTCGAGCGCGCGGCCGACCTCGGCACGCCGACCGACGCGCTGATCCGCGTGCTGGAAGCGAGCGGCAAAGTCGGCACCATCGTGTCCGCGCGCAACCTGGCGATGGACGAGGAAGCCCTGCCGTTCGCGGAGGCCTCGCTCGACCTCGTCGTCTCCGCGCTGTCGCTGCAATTCGTCAATGACCTGCCGGGGACGCTCATTCAGATCCGCCGCGCGCTCAGGCCCGACGGCCTGCTGCTCGCGGCGTTGGCCGGCGGCGGTTCGCTTGCCGAACTGCGCGAGGCCTTCGCCCAAGCCGAAAGCGAGATCGAAGGCGGCGTCAGCCCACGCGTCGCGCCCTTTGCCGATCTGCGCGACCTCGGCGGGCTGCTGCAGCGCGCGGGCTTGGCGCTGCCGGTTGTCGACGCCGACAGGCTCACGGTGCGCTACCCGGATGTCTTGGCGCTGATGCACGACCTGCGGCGCATGGGCGCGACCAACATCCTGCACGAGCGCCGCCGCACGCCGCTCAAGCGCGCGACCCTGGCGCGCATGGCCGAGATCTATGCGCGGCGGTTCGCCGACGCCGACGGTCGATTGCGCGCCACCTACGAGATTGTCTGGCTGTCCGGCTGGGCGCCGCATGCAAGCCAGCAGCAGCCGCTCAAGCCCGGCACGGCGCAGCAGCGGCTCGCCGATGCGCTCGGCGCCAGGGAGATCTCGGCGGGAGAAAAGGCCGGCCGTTAGCTGAAGGCGGCGGCAACCGCGGTGAACATCGCGGTCACTGAGCCGCCAAGCGCCGTGACGGTGGCGATCAGGACGCCCGCGACCCCGGCCGCGATGATGGCGTACTCGATGGCGGTGGTGCCGTCGCGGGCGGCGGCGAGGCGGTGTAACTCGGTTGCGAAGCGGCGCATCATCGTTTGCTCGAGAACCGGGCTAAAGCAGGGTCATCAGATGCGAGATGAGCGGCACGTCCGCCGGCGGCATCTCGTAGTCCCGCAACCGGTTCGGCCTGACCCAGGCGAGCTGCTGCCCTTCCGTTGCACTGACCGTTCCCTCCCAGCGCCGGCAGACATAGAGCGGCATCAGGAGATGAAAGTCCGGATAGGCATGGCTCGCGAAGGTGAGCGGCGCGAGACAATCCTCTCTGACGACGATTCCCAGTTCTTCCTTGAGCTCCCTGATCAGTGTTTGCTCCGGCCGTTCGCCGCGTTCGATCTTGCCGCCGGGAAACTCCCACAGGCCTGCCATCGGCTTGCCGGCGGGACGCTGCGCGATCAGCACGCGGCCGTCGGCATCGACGAGGGCGCAGGCGGCGACAAGAACGGTTTTGGTGTTCACGGCCCTCGAGCCTCGACGATAGGCAGGTCTTGGTTAAGAGGCTTTGACACTCATGGCATACACCCTGCCGCCCTGCCCAGGCGGTTAACAGAGTGTTACGAGCGATAATCGCCGTTGATGGCGACGTAGTCCCTGGTGAGGTCGCAGGTCAGCACGCGGTCGCGGCCCTTGCCGAGCCCAAGCGCGACTTTCAGGTAGATTTCCGGCTTCTTCATCTCGGCGCTGACTTTGGCCTCGTCGTAGGAGGGATCGCGCGCGCCTTTGTGTGCGACGCGGATGCCGCCGAACCAGATCGAGAGCTTGTCGCGGTCGGCGGGCTCGCCGGCCTTGCCGACCGCCATCACCACGCGGCCCCAGTTGGCGTCCTCGCCGGCAATCGCCGTCTTCACCAGCGGCGAATTGGCGATCGCCATGGCGATACGCCGCGCCGACTGGTTGGTCTTGGCGCCCTCGACCACGATTTCCACCAGCTTGCGCGCGCCTTCGCCGTCGCGCGCGACTTGCTCGGCCAGGTTGGCGAGCACGTCGTGCAACGCGGTCCTGAAGGCCCGCAGCCTCGGGTCGGATGCGCGCGCGATGCGCGGGTTGCCGGCTTTGCCGGTCGCGAACAGCATCAGCGTGTCGGATGTCGAGGTGTCGCCGTCGACGGTGACGGCGTTGAAGGTGTCGACGACACCGTCCTTGAGCAGCGTCTGCAAGGCCGGCGCGGCAATGGCCGCATCGGTAAAGACGAAGGACAGCATCGTGGCCATGTCGGGTGCGATCATCCCGGCGCCCTTGGCGATGCCGTTGATGGTCACCGTCTGCTTGCCGATCTTGGCCCGCGCGGTGGCGACCTTGGGAAACGTGTCGGTCGTCATGATGGCCTTGCCAGCGGCGAAGAATTCGCCAGGCTTGGCGTTGGCGACCAGTTCCTCCATGACGCCGTCGAAGGCCTTGGCGTTGAGCGGCTCGCCGATCACGCCGGTGGACGCCAGGAAGACCTCGGCGGGCTTCAGCGCCGCCGCTTTCGCGGCGATTTGGGCGGTGAGCTTGCAGGCCTCACGCCCGGTTCTGCCGGTGAAGGCGTTGGCGTTGCCGGAATTGACCACCAGCGCGCGCGCTTTTCCGGATTTCAGATGCGCGCGGCACCACTCGACCGGCGCCGACGGGCATTTCGAGCGCGTGAACACGCCGGCCGCCGTCGTGCCGGGATCGAACAGCGCCAGCAGCACGTCGGTGCGCCCGGCGTAGCGGATGCCGGCCGCGGCGGTTGCCATGCGCACGCCGGCGATGGCCGGCATGTCGGGCACGTGCTTCGGGGCGAGGGGGGAAATCGCGCTGGACATGTGTGGACCCGTCATCGCCGGGCCGGCGCGCCGGCCGTGACCCGGTGATCCCGAAAAGTTTGGCACGGACGTGCCTACCTAAGCGAGATGGCCGGGACAAGCCCGGCCATGACGAATTCAATTGATGGTTTGATCGCTTTTACTTCTTCGCCGGCTCGGCCGGTTTCGGCGTCTCGGCCGGCTTGTAGAACTTCTCGACCTTGCCTTCGGTGCGCAGCTTGGTCACCAGGTCGGCCTGCGCCTTGCGCACCACGAATTGCTCGATCTGCGGCTTGACCTCGTCGAAAGTCGGCGGCGGCTTGACGCGCTTGTCTTCGACCTTGATCACGTGCCAGCCGAACGAGGTCTTCACCGGGCCCGAGATCTGGCCCTTGTCGAGCTTGAAGGCGGCCTCGGAGAATTCCGGCACCATCTGCTCCTTGGTGAAATAGCCGAGATCGCCGCCATTGGCCTTGCCGGAGGGGTCCTCGGTCGCTTCGCCCGCGACCTTGGCGAAATCCTCGCCTTTGTTCAGGCGCGCGATGATCGTCTTGATCTTGTCCTCGGCTTCCTTGCTCGCCTTGTCGTCGCCGGCGCTGGCGCGAATCAGAATGTGGCGGGCATGCACCTCCTGCTGCTCGCCGATGTTCTTGACCGCGTCGTCATAGACCTTGTGCATGGCCGCGTCGGTAAGCGCGGTCCTGCCGACGGTCTGCAGCAGGTTCGACATCAACAGCTTGCGCCGCTCGAACTCGAGCCGGTGCTTGAAGTCGGTGCTGTCGGCGACCTTCTTGGCCTCGGCATCCTTCGACACCAGGATCAGATCGGCCATGAACTGCACCAGATAGTCGCGCTTCTGATCTTCCGACATCGGCGGGATCTGGCCCGCCTCCTCTTCGGCGATGACGAGATCGCTCTGGTGGATTTCGACGCCGTCGACCTTGGCGAGCAGCGGGTCCTTGTCCTGCGCGGCGGCCGGCGCAATGAGCAGCGCGAAAGCCGCGGCGTAAAGGCCGGCGCGGCGTGGAAGGGTTGAAATCGGCATGATCTGTCCTTGGAAATCCCGTGTCCGCGCTCCCCGCGGACGGCGGGCGACTTGTCACCCATCGACCGTGCCTTTGCAATGGCGAAGCGCCGCCCGAGCGTTAACCTCTGCGTGAGCGAAGGCCGGTTAAGGCCGCCGCAAGCCGCCAATTGACAACAATCCGACCCCCTCCTATCTCTCGGACAAGCGCGGCCGGCCGCCCGTTTCGCGTCGAATTAGCCCGAAAAGTGCCGCATTTCCGGAACGCCGGAAGCAACATCCGGCCGCGGCGGCGTGGTAGAAGCGCCGGGCGAAGAACGAGGAGCTCCCCTGCATGATCGGCGCGGTTGCCCGCAAGCTGTTCGGTTCCGCCAACGACCGGCGGATCCGCAGCTATCAGCCGCGGGTCGACGCCATCAACGCGCTCGAGAAGGAAGTCGCCGCGCTCAGCGACGAGGCGCTGCGTGCGCGCACCGACCAGTTCAAGAAGCAGATCGCCGAGGGCACCGATCTCGACGATATCCTGGTGCCGGCCTTCGCCACCGTGCGCGAGGCCGCCAAGCGCACGCTCGGCCAGCGCCATTTCGACGTCCAGCTCATCGGCGGCATGATCCTGCACGAGGGCCGCATCGCCGAGATGAAGACCGGCGAAGGCAAGACGCTGGTGGCGACGCTCCCCGTCTATCTCAACGCGCTCACCGGCCGCGGCGTCCACGTCGTCACCGTCAACGACTACCTCGCCAAGCGCGACGCCGAATGGATGGGGCAGATTTATAATTTCCTCGGCCTCTCGGTCGGCGTCATCGTGCACGGGCTCGACGACGAGCAGCGCAAGAAGGCCTACGACTGCGACATCACCTACGGCACCAACAACGAGCTCGGCTTCGACTATCTGCGCGACAACATGAAGTACCGGCTCGAGGACATGGTGCAGCGCGGCCACGTCTACGCCATCGTCGACGAAGTCGACTCCATCCTGGTCGACGAGGCGCGCACGCCGCTGATCATTTCCGGCCCGCTCGACGACCGCAGCGACTTCTACAACACCATCGACGCCTTCATCCCCAACCTCGACAAGACCGACTTCGAGGTCGACGAGAAGCAGCGCACCGTCACCCTGACCGAAGCCGGCATGGAGAAGATGGAGACGCGGCTGCGCGAGGCCGGACTGCTCAAGGGCGGCAAGCTCTACGACGTCGAGAACGTCTCCACCGTCCACCACGTCAACCAGGCGCTGCGCGCGCACAAGCTGTTTGCGCGCGACAAGGACTACATCGTGCGCAACGGCGAGGTCGTCATCATCGACGAGTTCACCGGCCGCATGATGCCGGGCAGGCGCTACTCGGAAGGCCTGCACCAGGCGCTGGAGGCCAAGGAGCACCAGCCGATCCAGCCGGAAAACCAGACGCTCGCCTCGATCACGTTCCAGAACCTGTTCCGCATGTACGAGAAGCTCGCCGGCATGACCGGCACCGCCATGACGGAAGCCGACGAGTTCATGGACATCTACGGCCTCGAGGTGCTCGAGGTGCCGACCAATATGCCGCTCATCCGCCTCGATGACGACGACGAGGTCTATCGCACCGCGGCCGAGAAATACCGCGCCATCATCACCTTGATCGACGACTGCAAGCAGCGCGGCCAGCCGGTGCTGGTCGGCACGACCTCGATCGAGAAATCCGAGCAGCTCGCCGAAATGCTGCGCAAGCAGGGCTGGGAGCAGCACGACTTCTCCGACCCCAACGCCTTCGCCGCGCTCTATTCGGGCGACGAGGGCGCCGCGAAGAAGAGGGTCTTCGCCATCCTCAACGCGCGCTACCACGAGCAGGAAGCGCAGATCATCGCCCAGGCCGGCGTGCCCGGCGCCATCACCATCGCCACCAACATGGCCGGCCGCGGCACCGACATTCAGCTCGGCGGCAACGCCGACATGCGCATCCGCCAGGAGCTCGCCGACATCCAGGATCCGCGCGAGCGCGAGAAGGATCCGCGCGCCGCCGAGATCCGCGCCCAGGTGGCGCGGCTCAAGGAGAAGGCGCTCAAGGCCGGCGGCCTCTACGTGCTCGGCACCGAGCGGCACGAGAGCCGCCGCATCGACAACCAGCTGCGCGGCCGCTCCGGCCGCCAGGGCGACCCCGGCCATTCCAAGTTCTTCCTGTCGCTCGAAGACGACCTGATGCGCATCTTCGGCTCCGACAAGCTCGACGGCATGTTGCAGAAGCTCGGGCTCAAGGAAAACGAGGCCATCGTCCATCCCTGGATCAACAAGGCGTTGGAGAAGGCGCAGCAGAAGGTCGAGGCGCGCAACTTCGACATCCGCAAGAACCTCCTGAAGTACGACGACGTGATGAACGACCAGCGCAAGGTCATCTTCGAGCAGCGGCTCGAGCTGATGCGCGACGAGGCGGTCGACGAGACCATCGCCGACATGCGTCATTCCGTGATCGAGGAATTGGTCGCCAAGTTCATCCCGGAGAAGGCCTATCCCGAGCAGTGGGACACCGCCAGCCTCGACGAGGCGCTCAAGAACCTGCTGACCCTCGATCTGCCGGTGAAGGACTGGGCCAAGGAAGAAGGCATCGCCGACGAGGAGGTGCGCGAGCGCATCACCCGCCGCGCCGACGAACACATGGCGGCGAAGGTGGCCAAATGGGGCCCCGACGTCATGCGCTACGTCGAGAAGTCGATCCTGTTGCAGACCCTCGACCACCTCTGGCGCGAGCACCTCGTCATGCTCGAGCACCTGCGTCAGGTGATCGGCCTGCGCGGCTACGGCCAGCGCGATCCGCTCAACGAATACAAGGCGGAAGCCTTCGCGCTGTTCGAGAGCATGGTGGCGCACCTGCGCGAGGCGGTCACCGCCCAGCTGATGCGGGTCGAGGTCGTGCAGCAGCAGCCCACCGAGCAGCCGCCGGAGCAGCTGCCCTACATGGAAGCGCACCACGTCGACCCTTCGACCGGCGAGGACGACATCGGCGTGCCGGCGCTGGCTCCGGCGCTCGCCGGCAACGGCAATGGCGCGCAGACCGCGCGCAATCCCAAGGATCCGCAAAGCTGGGGCAAGGTCGGCCGCAACGAGCCGTGCCCCTGCGGCTCAGGCAAGAAATTCAAGCATTGCCACGGCAAGTTCGCCTGAGCTCGCGCTATTGATCTTCGTCAACACCTCGGCACCCGGCCGCAACCAAAATGGCCGTTGCTGCATTAATGGGTTCGGCAGCCTTCATTGAGGTGTGCGATGCAAAGTCCGCTCGAAATCGCCTTCCGCAACTGCGATTCGTCCGCCGCGATCGAGGACGCCATCCGCGATCATGTCGCCCGGCTGGAGAAGATCTACAGCCGCATGACGACGTGCCGCGTGCGCGTCGACCAGCGCAACCAGAACAATAACGAGACCATCCCGCCCGTGGTGCATATCGAGATTTCGCTGCCCGGGCACCAGGACATCGTGGTTGCGCACGAGGCCGACCGCCTGCAGCGCCGCTACCAGGTCCCCGACCTGCGCAACGCCGTCAACGACGCCTTCCGCGTCGCCGAGCGCCGCCTCGCCAAATACAAAGACAAGCTCACCGATCACGGCGCCGCCGTCATGGCGCACGAGGCGGCGAACGAATTCCGCGGCCAGGTCGCCGAGATCGATGCCGAGCAGGACTTCGGCTACGTCATGACCAAGGAGGGCGGGCTGCTGTATTTCCATCGCAACAGCGTGCTGGCCGGCGACTTCGACAGTTTGCAGCGCGGCGACGACGTCACCTATGTCGAGGCCGACGGCGACACCGGGCCGACCGCGAGCAAGGTGCGCGTGATCGAGAAGATGTAGACGAGGTCGCTGCTTGGCTCGTCATGCCCCGCGCGTGTCGCGGGCATCCACGCCTTTGAGGCTATGCAGATGCCAAAGATGTGGATGGCCGGGACAGGGTCATGACGCCGGCAGGCGCTAGCCGAACCCGAGCAGCCGCCGCGGCGTGTCCCAGAACAATTTGCGCCGGTCGGCTTCGTCGGGGAACAGCTCTGCTGCGAGCTCGACCAGCGGCCCGTAGTCCTGGCGCAGCGGCGCGCGCAGGAACGGCCAGTCCGACGCCCAGACGCAGCGGTCGAGCGTGAAGGCATCGACGATGGCGTGCACGAAGGGCCGGCAATCCTCGAACGGATAGCCGGCTTCCGAGAATTTCGAATAGCCGGACAATTTCACGCTCACCCGCTCCGTCCTGGCGAGCCGCAGCAGCCCCTGGAAACCCGCCTGCCGCAGGCCCTGCCGCGGCGTCGGCCGCGCGCAATGGTCGACCATCACGCGCACCGGGATCGCCTCGATCCACGGCACGAACAGCAAAAGCTGGTCGTGCTCGACCTGGACGTTGAGGAACATGTCGAGCTCGGCGAGCTTCTCGATCAGCGGCCGCGACGGCTTGTAGTAGTCGATGCCGTGGAAGGTCGGATTGAACGCCGCGCCGACGACGCCCTGACGCTTGAGGTCGCGCAGCGTCGCGAGGCTCGCGTCGAAATCGATGATGGCGATGCCCTTGAAGCGGCCTTCGCCCCTGGCGATGGTGTCGAGCATGCAGGAATTGTCGCTGCCGTAGCCCGAGTTCGGCTGCACCAGCAGGCAATAGCGCGTGCCGTAGGTCTTCATCACCTGATTGAGCTGGAGCGGCGTGCCGATCTCCTGGCCCGACGGCTTGTAGTCGATGTCCTTGCCGTAGGGAAAGCGCGGCGGGTCGAAGACGTGCGCGTGGCAGTCGATCTTCGGCTCGGCGAAGACGCTCATCGCCGGCGTTTGGTCTTGAGCAGCTTCTGCGCCAGCTTTTTGCGGAACTTGCGGTCGCGCTTCAGGTGCCATTCGCGGCTCATGGCTTCGCGGCGGGTTGGAAACCATTCCGAATGCAGCAGCACCCAGCGGCGCCCGCGCGTCGAGCGGGCGCCGGTGCCGACATTGTGCCGCTTGAGGCGCTTTTCAATGTCGTTGGTCCAGCCGACATAGGTCAGATGGCGATTTTTGCCGAGGGTGCCGAGAACGTAGACGAAGCAGTCCATGCGCGGGAATAGACCACGCGGCGCATTGATTGGCGAGGCTTAGCGGAAGCTGTTGAAGGTGCCGGCGGGCACCACCGGTTGCGCGCCGGCAAGCAGGCCGTTGCCGTTGGTCGTGGCCGAATAGGCGGTGCGGATTTCAGGCTCGCGCGCAGGCGGCTGCGGCTTTGCGGGCGTGGTCGACGCAACCTTGCGCGGCGGCGGCGCGGGCTTGGCCGCGGGCTCGGCTTTGGCGACGGCCGCCGGCTGGGCCGGCGCGGGCGGCTGCGCGGCGGGCTGGTCCCAGACCGACTTTGCCTTCGGCTGATCCCAGACCGAATCCTGCTTCGGCTGTGCCGCCACTTGTTGCGGCTTGGGCTGCGGCGCGGCGGCGTGCGTCTTCGGCGCCTGCAGCGACACCGGCGCGGCGGCGACGCGGGCCGTCTCGGCGCGCCGCGGCTTTGCCGCCATCTCGGTATTGCCGCCGCGCAAAGGCGTCTGCTCGGCAGGTTCGGCGGGGGCCGGCGCCTCCGCCACCTGCGTCGGCGCGGGCTGCGGCTGCGAGGTCTGCTTGAACATGTTGGCGAACACGCTGGCGAAATTGGCCGGCTGCTGCTCCTGCGGCGCCTCGCCTTCCTTGGGCAGCGGCGCAGGCGTCGGCATGCGCACGCTCGCCATCACGGCCGGCTGACTCGCCGGTTCGGCTTCGGCGGGCGCCGGCGTGGCGGCGGTGGCCGGGGCCGACGGCTTGCCGACTTTCGGGATGGTGGTGCCGGGCGGGTTGGGCACGTGCGGCAGTGCGCCGGGCGCGCGGGCGCCCGCGTCGGGCGCGCCGGCCGCATTGGCGACCATGTAGCGGCCGCTGTTGTCGGTATTGGAGCGCGTCAGTTCGGCGGTGAACACCGGGTTGGTGCCGCCGTCGCCGATATGCGCGGGCGCGGTTGCGACATGCGCGGAGATGTAGTTCGCCAACTTGACCTGCTCGTCATGGCGATGCTCGAGCACGGTCGAGGCGATCGCCGGGTCGAGCCGGTAGGCCGGGCAGGCGCCGCTGGGGTTGGAGCGGATCGGCTTGCCGTCCTCGGTGGTGGCGTCGAAGACGTAGCGCTTCTCGCAGACCGCGACCTTCGGCTCCTGATGCGTCGCTTCGAAGTTGTCGTAGCCCTCCTTCAGCATCTTCCAGAACGCGAAGTTCGGGTTGTTGCGATGCCTCGCCATGTTCAGCGCGGTCATGTGGAACGGGAAGGCCTGGAACTGGAAGGCGCTCTGGCCGCCGAAGAACGACTCGCGCGCCAGCGCGTAGATTTCCTGGATCTGCTCGTCGGTCATGGCGTAGCAGCCGCGCGAGGAGCAGTCGCCGTGCACCATCAGCTCGGAACCGGTGTAGCCGTGCGAGCGGTCATAGGCGTTGGGGAAACCGGTGTTGAAGGCGAGGTAGTAGTTGGAGTTCGGATTCATCTGCGCCGGCGTGATGGTGTAGAAGCCCTCGGGCGCCTGGCGGTCGCCTTCCTTCTTCTTCGGGCCGAGGTCGCCGGACCATTTGCAGATCGGATAGGTCTTGAGCAGGGCGTACTGCCCGGTGCGGTCCATCTTCCAGATCTCGAGCTCGGCCTCTTCCTTGAAGACGCGGGCAAGGATCGGGGATTCCTTGTCCATGTTTTTTTCGGCCATCAGGGCCAGCGTCTTCTGCGACAGCGGCGCCTGCGCGCGGCCGTTGGGAACGACTTCGTCGGTGTTGCAGCCGGCAAGGGCAATAGCCGCGGCGATAGCCGCTGAAGCCAGCAGCGCGCGTACGACGGGTCGGTTCAAACGCGGTACTCCCCGAGGAGGCGGGCCCTCATTCAACAATCGTTATCCATAAAGATGTGGCACGCGCAAGGCAAACCCGGCTGTTGCCCGCTACCACTAAGTCTATGGTGAACCAAGAGTAAACAGCTGCGGCCGCGGCCGGCCGAATCACGCCGGCTTGGCCGGGGGCAGGGGCGTTGCGCGCCCCATAGCGAGGAACTTGTCGCGGCGCTCCTTGCGCACCGCCTCCCGCGACAGCGGCTTGAGTTCCGCCAGTGCCCGGCCGATCGCCTCGCCGGCTGCGGCGATGGCCGCCGCCGGGTCGCGATGGGCGCCGCCGGTCGGCTCCGGAATGATGCCGTCGATCACGCCGAAGCGCACCATGTCCTGGGCGGTGATCTTCATGCTGGTGGCGGCCTCCTGCGCCTTGGCGGTGTCTCGCCACAGGATGGAGGCGGCGCCTTCCGGCGAGATCACGCTGTAGATGGCGTGCTCCAGCATCAGCACGCGGTTGGCGGTGGCAATGGCAATGGCGCCGCCCGAGCCGCCTTCGCCGACGATGACCGCCACGTTGGGCACGCCGAGCCCGAGGCAGGCTTCGGTCGAGCGCGCGATCGCTTCGGCCTGGCCGCGCTCCTCGGCGCCGATGCCGGGATAGGCGCCGGCGGTGTCCACCAGCGACAGCACCGGGATGCCGAAGCGGTCGGCCATTTCCATCAGCCGCACCGCCTTGCGGTAGCCCTCCGGCCGGGCCATGCCGAAATTGTGTTTGAGGCGGCTCTCGGTGTCGGAGCCCTTCTCGTGCCCGAGCACGCAGATGCTCTCGCCCTGGAAGCGGCCGAAGCCGCCGACAATGGCTTCGTCCTCGCCGAACTTGCGGTCGCCGGCCAGCGGCACGAAATCGGTGATCAGGCGGGCGATGTAATCGAGCGCGTGCGGCCGCTGCGGATGCCGCGCCACTTGCGTTTTCTGCCAGGGCGTCAGGTCGGTATAGAGCTCCTTGAGCGCCTCGGCCGCTCGTGCCTCGAGCCGGCCGATCTCGTCGCCGATGGCGACGCTGTCGCCGCTCGCGCCGAGCGCGCGCAGTTCCTCGACCTTGGCCTCCAATTCGGCCACCGGCTTTTCGAAGTCGAGGTAGGTGCGCATCGAGGTCCCAAGGCGGTGGTAATCGGCGGCAAGTGACGCAGGCCGTGCCTTTAAGTCAAGCAATCCGGTTAAAACAGCTTTATCTCAGCCCTCCGCCAGCGGATGCAGATCGCGCACCAGCGTCTTGAGGCGTTCTTCCAGCACGTGGGTGTAGATCTGGGTGGTCGAGATGTCGGCGTGGCCGAGCAAGGTCTGCACCACGCGCAGGTCGGCGCCATTGTGCAGCAGGTGGCTGGCGAAGGCGTGGCGCAGCACGTGCGGGGAGAGCCGCTCGCCGGCGATGCCGCAGCGCGCGCCGAGCGCTTTCAGCTCGCGGGCGAAATGCTGGCGGGTGATATGGCCGGCCTCGCCGAAGGACGGGAACAGCCATTTCGACGGCGCCTTGCCCTCGCTCGCCTTGCGCATCGCCAGGTAGTCCGCCATCGACCGCTTGGCTTCCTTGTTGAGCGGCACCAGCCGCTCTTTGCCGCCCTTGCCGCGCACCACCAGCATGGCCTGGTCGCGCCGCGCAGCGGAAGCCGGCAGCGCTACCAGCTCGGAGACGCGCAGGCCCGTGGCGTAGACGGTCTCCAGCAGGCACAGCAGCCGCGCCGCGCGTAAGCGCGCCGCCGGCGCAAGCTTGGCGTCCTCGGCGTCGGCCCGCGCCAGCGCGAGCAGCCGGTCGACTTCGGCGATGGACAGGATCTTGGGCAGAGCACGGCCGCGTTTGGGCCCTTCCAGCACGGCGGCCGGGTCGTCGCTGCGCTTGCCTTCGGCATAGAGAAAGCGGAACAGCTGGCGCGCCGCCGACAGCCGCCGCGCCACCGACGCAGGCTTAAGGCCGCGCTCGGCAAGGCTCGCCAGAAAATCTCGCAGGTCCTCGGTGCTTGCCGCGGCGAGGGTGCGGCCGCCGGCGCGCAGGTGGGCGGTGAGGTCGGCGAGGTCGTTGCGATAGGCGGCCAGCGTGTTCTCGCCGGCGCCGCGCTCGGCCGCCTGCATGTCGAGGAAGAGTTCGACCAGACGATCGTCGCTTGCTGCCCGCCCGGCCATCATTTTCGTCGGCGCATGATCTTATCCGAAAACCGGTGTTCACTTTTCGGGATCATGCGCTAGCGCTGCTGCTTGATGAATTTCTCTTGCGGCACGGTCACGATGATCTCGCGCGGCTTGTAGCCGACGAAATTGGCCAGCGCGAAAACGGTGACATAAGCCGCCCCGCAGATGAGGCCGACAACCAGAAGAAACCTGAACAGCGAAGGCATCGGCGAGATCCGGCGGACGGCGTGCCCGATTCGGGCTGCTTTTGCGGGTGAACCATCATGTTCCTTAACCGATGACAAGGCCTGCCTTCGCGGCCGGCCCGATTCTGGTGTATGGAACTGGCGTCATTGAGGAATCTAGCATGGCCCCGACGGCCGTACAAAAACCGGCGGATAAAACCGCCGAACGGGAGATTGTCGACGCCCTCGGGCGGCGTTCCATCGTGCTGGTCGGCATGATGGGCGCCGGCAAGTCGTCGATCGGCCGGCGGCTGGCCACGCGGCTGGGGATTCCCTTTGTCGACGCCGACACCGAGATCGAGAACGCCGCCGGCATGACCATCCCGGAGATTTTCGAGCGCCACGGCGAGCCCTATTTCCGCGCCGGCGAGGCCCGCGTCATCGCCCGCCTGCTCGACGGCGGCCCGCAGGTGCTGGCGACCGGCGGCGGCGCCGTCATGGACCAGAAGACCCGCGATCTCATCCACATCAAGGGCATCTCGGTCTGGCTCAAGGCCGACGTCGAGGTGCTGATGAAGCGCACCAAGCGCCGCAACGATCGCCCGCTCGCCGAGAAGATCAAGGACCTGCTGCCGGCGCGCGAGCCGCTCTACGCCCAGTCGGACATCGTCGTGCAGTCGCGCGAGGAGCCGCACGACACCATCGTCGACGAGATCATCGCCGAGATCCCGAAGCATCTGCGCACGGAGGAGGCGCCATGACCGCGCCGCTGCGCCAGGGCGGCTCGGGCGATCCGGTCACGGTGCGGGTCGCGCTCGATGCGCGCGCCTACGACATCGTCATCGGCCGCGGCCTGCTCGCGAGCCTCGGCGCCCGCATCAAGGCCCTGCGCCCCGGCGCACGCGTCGCCCTGGTCACCGACGCGACCGTCGCGCGCCATCATCTCGCCGCCGCGGAAGCCGCGCTGAAGTCGGCCGGCGTCGACGCCGCGTGCATCGTCGTGCCGGAAGGCGAAGGCGCCAAGAGCTACGCGACCTACGAGACGGTGTGCGAGGCCATCATCGCGGCGCGCATCGAGCGCGGCGACCTCGTCGTCGCGCTCGGCGGCGGCGTCATCGGCGACCTCGCCGGCTTTGCCGCGGCCAGCGTGCGGCGCGGGCTGGACTACGTGCAGGTGCCGACGACGCTGCTCGCCCAAGTCGACTCCTCGGTCGGCGGCAAGACCGGCATCAATTCGCGGCACGGCAAGAACCTGATCGGCGCCTTCCACCAGCCGGTGCTGGTGGTTGCCGACACCGCCCTGCTCGACACGCTGCCGAAGCGACAGTTCCGCGCCGGCTATGCCGAGGTCGCCAAATACGGCCTGCTCGGCGACGCCGCCTTCTTCGCCTGGCTGGAGAATAACTGGCAGGACGTGTTCGCCGGCGGGCAGGGTTCGGGGAGCTTTGCGCGCGAGCACGCGATCGCGGTGTGCTGCCGCGCCAAGGCGGCGATCGTTGCGCGCGACGAGCGCGAGACCGGCGAGCGCGCGCTGCTCAATCTCGGCCACACCTTCGGTCACGCCTTTGAAGCGGCCTGCGGCTTTTCCGCCCGGCTGCTGCACGGCGAGGCGGTGGCGCTCGGCACGGCGCTGGCCTTCGACTTCTCGGCCCGCCGGCAGCTGATCGCGGCCGCCGACGCCGAACGCGCCCGCGCGCATCTTGCGGCCGCCGGCCTGCCGACCCATCTGAGCGATATTGCCGGCGGCGCGCCGGGCGTCGACGCCGTGATGGATCTGATCGCCCAGGACAAGAAGGTGAAGCGCGGCAAGCTAACCTTCATTCTGGTGCGCGGCATCGGCCAGGCCTTTATTGCAAACGACGTCGACGCCGCGGAGGTGCGCGCTTTCCTCGCCGACAAATATCGATGACCACGATCGACTGGATTGATCTTCTTATCGTCCTGATCTGCCTCCTGCTGTCGGCGTTTTTTGCCGGCAGCGAGACCGCGCTCACCGCCTCTTCGCGCGCCTCGATGGCGCGGCTGGAGAAGCACGGCAACAAGCGCGCGGCGATCGTCAACCGCCTGCTGGCAAGCCGCGAGCGCCTGATCGGCGCCCTGCTGCTCGGCAACAACGCCGTCAATATCGCCGCCTCGGCGCTGGCGACCGGCATCCTGCTGGTCTGGTTCGGCTCGGCCGGCGTCGTCTACGCCACCGTCGTGATGACGGTTCTCATCGTCGTCTTCTCGGAGGTGCTGCCCAAGACCGCCGCCTTCAATGCGCCGGACCGCATCGCGCTGCTGGTGGCTCGGCCGATGAGCGTCGTCGTCAAGCTGCTCGGTCCGGTGCTGATGGCGATCGAGGCGCTGGTGCGCTGGCTGCTGCGCTTTGCCGGCATCAATGTCGGCGAGGAAGAGGAGGTGCTGTCGGCGCACGAGCGGCTGCGCGGCGCGGTCGATCTGTTCCATCGCGAAGGCGACGTCGAGAAGCTGGACCGCGACATGTTCGGCGGCGTGCTCGACCTGCGCGAGCTGGTGGTGTCCGACGTCATGGTCCACCGCACCAACATGGTCAGCCTCAACGCCGACGACTCGCCCGAGGACATCGTCAATGCCGTGATCGCCTCGCCGGTGACGCGCATTCCGCTGTGGCGCGGCAATCCGGAGAACATCGTCGGCATATTGCACGTCAAGGATCTGCTGCGCGCGCTGCACGCCGTCGACGGCGACGCCGCCAAGGTCGATATCGCGGCGCTGATGATGCCGCCCTGGTTCGTGCCCGACATGCGCCCGGTGTCGGAGCAGCTCAAGGCCTTCCGCCGCCGCAAGACGCCGTTCGCGCTGGTGGTCGACGAATACGGCGAGGTCGAGGGTCTGGTCACGCTCGAGGACATTCTCGAAGAGATCGTCGGCGACATGGCCGACGAGCACGACGTTGCCATGCCGGGCGTGCGCCGCCAGCCCGACGGCTCGATCAATGTCGACGGCGCGGTGTCGATCCGCGACCTGAACCGCGTCATGGACTGGAATCTGCCGGACGAAGAGGCGACCACCATCGCCGGCTTGGTCATTCACGAAGCCCGCTCGATCCCCGAGGTCGGGCAGAGCTTCACCTTCCACGGCTTCCGTTTCAGGGTGCTGCGCCGCTCGCGCAACCGCATCACCGCGCTGCGCATCCAGCCGCTGCCGAAGCCGGCGAAGGCGCGCTAGTCCCTCTCCCCGCAAGCGGGGAGAGGTGAAAGCTAAGCGCCTTCCCCCGGCGCCGCGGCGTGGATGGCGAGCGCGTGGACGCCGGCTTTGAGCTCGCCCGCCAGCGTGGCGTTGATCAGGCGGTGCCGTTCCAGCCGGGTCTTCCCTTTGAAGGCCGCCGACACGATATAGACGCGGAAGTGAGTTTGCCCGCCCGGCCGGTGCCCGGCATGGCCCTCGTGCTGGTGCGATTCGTCGACCACCTTGAGGCTTTGCGGCGCGAAAGCCTCGGTCAACTTCTTTGTGATGAGATCGGCGGTGCCCATGCCGCCGAGTTAAGGACCGGCGCCGCGCCGGTCAATGGGAACGGTTGTTGTCAAGTCTTGAACGCGCCATCGGCAAAAGCGCATACTGTGCGGTCATGAAAATCGATTCAGGCCTGTTCGACAAGATCCGCGTCAAACCGGACAAGGACCGCCGGCGCAAGACCGACGGTCCGAAGTGCCAATGGGCCGGCTGCACCGAGAAGGCGTCCCATCGCGCGCCGAAAGGCCGCGGCCAGGAGAAGGATTACTGGCGCTTCTGCCTCGAGCACGTCCGCCAGTACAATCAGAACTACAATTTCTTCAAAGGCATGAGCGACGCGGCCGTGATGGCCTACCAGAAGGATGCGCTCACCGGCCATCGTCCGACCTGGAAGATGGGCACCGGCAAGGGCACGGTGCGCCCGGACTTCTCCGCCTTCGGCGGCCGCGCCGATCCGTTCGGGTTCTTCGGCGAGGGCTTGCGCGCCGAAGCGCAGGCGCGCGCCGAGGCGGCGCGGCCGGTGCGCAACGCCGAGCGCAAGGCGCTCGATACGCTCGGCCTCGAGCCCGGCGCGTCGCGGCATCAGGTGAAAATGCGCTTCAAGGAACTGGTCAAGCGCCATCACCCCGATGCCAATGGCGGCGACCGCTCGACCGAGGATCGCCTGGTCGAGATCATCCAGTCCTACAATTATTTGAAATCGGTCGGCTTCGCCTGAGGCTCTAGTCGGCCGTACAGTCCGTCGTCCGCCGGCCGCGCTTGAGCGTGGTGGCGCCGTTCTTGGCGATGCGCAGCGTGATGTCGCCGCGGGCGTAGCGCGAGCCGCCCAAGGCAATGCGCTTGGCGAGCGCAACCGCCTTGCCGTCGAGCTGGAGATGGGCGCGGCTGTCGCCGGGATAGAAGGCGGCGACAAACTCGCTGCCGTCGCGGCAATGATAGGTGGTGAAGATGCGCTGCGCCGGCGCCTGCGCGCAGAGCGCGAGCAAGCCGGCGGCCGCGAAAATCGCCGAAAATGTCAGCCGCCGCATGTCCGTCGCTCCGTTCCACGCCATCCTGGCGCAATTTGCAATTTTCCCGGTCGCGCGGGAACCCCAAAGCGCTGCGTCGAAATATTGCGGCCGGCAACCCAGCCCCGCCTACCGCGCAACCGTCGGGCTTCCTATCTTATTGAAAACATTGATGGGGCTATTCGCCGCCGACGGGTTTTTCGGCCCCGAACCGTCTGCTAAGTTGCCCCTATCAGCCGGACCGTAACGCGTCGGGTGCGTATTTTCAGGGCTTCGGGTGTTCCTTGGAGCCCACGGAGGATCAATGACTGCCGCTATTCAAGAAACCGCCGGCCTGCCCGACATGAAGGTGTCGATCCGGCAGGTGTTCGGCATCGACAGCGACATGGAAGTGCCGGCCTATTCCAAGGCCGACGAGCACGTGCCCGACGTCGATCCCGATTACCGCTTCGACCGGCCGACCACGCTCGCCATTCTCGCCGGCTTCGCCAAGAACCGCCGCGTCATCGTCACCGGCTATCATGGCACCGGCAAGTCGACGCATATCGAGCAGGTCGCGGCGCGGCTGAACTGGCCCTGCGTGCGCGTCAACCTCGACAGCCACATCAGCCGCATCGACCTGATCGGCAAGGACGCCATCGTCATCAAGGACGGCCAGCAGGTCACCGAATTCAAGGAAGGCATCCTGCCCTGGGCGTTGCAGAACAACGTCGCGCTGTGCTTCGACGAATACGACGCCGGCCGCCCCGACGTGATGTTCGTCATCCAGCGCGTGCTCGAAGCCTCCGGCCGGCTGACGCTGCTCGACCAGAGCAAGGTGATCAAGCCGCATCCCGCCTTCCGCCTGTTCGCCACCGCCAACACCGTGGGCTTGGGCGACACCTCGGGCCTCTATCACGGCACCCAGCAGATCAACCAGGGCCAGATGGACCGCTGGTCGATCGTCACCACGCTCAACTACCTGCCGCACGACAACGAAGTCGAGATCGTGCTGGCGAAAGCCAAGCACTATCGCAACGAGCAGGGCCGCGACATCGTCAACAAGATGGTGCGGGTCGCGGACCTGACGCGCAACGCCTTCATGAACGGCGATATCTCGACGGTGATGAGCCCGCGCACGGTGATCACCTGGGCGGAGAATTCCGAGATCTTCAACGACATCGGCTTTGCCTTCCGGCTCACCTTCTTGAACAAGTGCGACGAGCTGGAGCGGCCGATCGTGGCCGAGTTCTATCAGCGCTGCTTCGGCGTCGAGCTGCCGGAAAGTGCGGTCAACGTGGCGCTGAGCTGATGGTGGCCGTCATCCTTCGAGGCTCGCTTCGCTCGCACCTCAGGATGACGGAGCCAGGCTCCGGCGCAACCACCCTAGGCCGTCATCCTAAGGTGGCCGCGCAGCGGCCCTCGAAGGATGACGGGCACTGAATCGATGGCCTCCAACAGCAAAACCAAGGCTTCGCCGAAGGAATCGCCGACCGAGCCGTTCAAGCGGGCGGTGACCGGCTGCCTGCGCGCGCTGGCGAAGAAGCCGGAGCTCGAAGTCGCCTTCGCCGCCGAGCGCCCGGGCCTGATCGGCGGCAAGGTGCGGCTGCCGGAGCCGCCGCGCAAGATGGGCCGGGCGGAAGCGGCCATCGTGCGCGGCAACGCCGATTCGATCGCGCTGCGCCTCGCCTGTCACGACGCGGCGCTGCACCGCCGCCTGCAGCCGGCCGGGCAGCAGGCCCGCGCCGTGTTCGAGGCGGTCGAGCAGGCCCGCGTCGAGGCGATCGGCGCGCGCCGCATGGACGGCGTCGCGCAGAACCTCACCGCCATGCTCGACGACCGCTTCCACCGCTCCAAATTCGACGAGATCACCGAGCGCAGCGAGGCGCCGATCGAGGAGGCGCTGGCGCTGATGGTGCGCGAGCGGCTGACCGGCATGGCGCCGCCGGCGGCGGCGCGGAAGCTGGTCGAGCTGTGGCGCCCGCTGATCGAGGACCGCGCCGGCAAGGACCTCGACCGCCTGGAGGATCTGGTCGAGGACCAGCGCCAGTTCGGCGACGTCGTCCACGATCTGCTCGACGCGCTGGAGATGGGCGACGACCGCTCCTCGGACTCCGAGGATGAAGAGGACGAGGGCGACGAGGAGCGCCGCAAGCAGGAGCAGGGCGAGGACGGCGAGGCCGCCGATTCGGACGACATGCAGCGCATGAGCGCCGAGGACACCGAAGTCTCGGCCGAGGACATGCCGGATGCCGCCGCCGAAGCCGTCGATGCGCCGTCCTCCGACATGGCCGACGACGCCGACATGGGCGACGCCGAGACGCCGGGCGAGCCGCAGCGGCCGCGCCAGTTCGGCGCCAACGAGCCGCGCGGGCCGGACTACCGCGCCTTCACCGTCAAGTTCGACGAGACCATCGCCGCCGAGGAGCTGTGCGAGCCGGAGGAGCTCGACCGCCTGCGCGGCTATCTCGACAAGCAGCTGTCGCACCTTCAGGGCGTGGTGGCGCGGCTTGCCAACCGCCTGCAACGCCGGCTGATGGCGCAGCAGAACCGCTCGTGGGAATTCGATCTCGAGGAAGGCCAGCTCGATCCGGCGCGGCTGTCGCGCATCGTCATCGATCCGCTGCATCCGCTGTCGTTCAAGGCCGAGAAGGACACCCAGTTCCGCGACACCGTGGTGACGCTGCTGCTCGACAATTCCGGCTCGATGCGCGGACGCCCGATCACGGTCGCCGCCACCTGCGCCGACATTCTCGCCCGCACGCTGGAGCGCTGCGGCGTCAAGGTCGAGATCCTCGGCTTCACCACCCGCGCCTGGAAGGGCGGGCAGTCGCGCGAGCAATGGCTCACCGCCGGCAAGCCGGCCAATCCCGGCCGCCTCAACGATCTGCGCCACATCATCTACAAGGCGGCCGACGCGCCGTGGCGCCGGGCGCGCAAGAATCTCGGCCTGATGATGCGCGAGGGTCTGCTCAAGGAGAACATCGACGGCGAGGCGCTCGACTGGGCGCACAAGCGCCTTTTGGCGCGCACCGAGCAGCGCAAGATCCTGATGATGATCTCGGACGGCGCGCCGGTCGACGATTCGACGCTCTCGGTCAATCCCGGCAATTATCTCGAGCGGCATTTGCGCTGGGTGATCGAGGAGATCGAGACCCGCTCGCCGGTCGAATTGATCGCCATCGGCATCGGCCACGACGTCACGCGCTACTATCGCCGCGCCGTCACCATCGTCGACGCCGAGGAATTGGGCGGCGCCATGACCGAGAAGCTCGCCGAGCTGTTCGAGGAGCATGCCGCCGCCGAGGCGCGGCCGGCCCCGCGCAAGCGAAGGCGCGTGGCTTGACCGTCCAACCGTGCGTTGCCGTGCAAGCGGGAACCCAGTTCTTTGAGGTGCTTGCGCCGGGTCCCCGCTTTCGCGGGGACGAACGGGGAATAGATTGACACGCGCAATGCAATTCACCCGCCGCCGCTGGCTTGCCGCCGGCACCGTGGTTGTCGCGCTGGTTCTCGTCGTCGCGTCGTTCGGCCTCGCCCAGGCGCTGCGCTACGCCCACAGCCGCGCGCGCATCGCCGTCCAGGCGACGCCGGTCGCGAGCTTCGACCCGCGCGACGAGAGCAAGACCCGCTTCGGCCGGTTGGAATTCCGCGGCGGCCTGGCTTTGACCGCGAACAACGACGCCTTCGGCGGCATCTCCGCGCTCTACATGGAGCCCGACGGCGCGCATTTCCTCGCCGTCACCGATCAGAGCTCGTGGCTGCGCGGCCGCATCGTCTACCGCGGCGGCCGTCCCGCCGCCGTCGCCGAGGCCGAGCTTGCGCCGATGCTCGGCCCGGACGGCAAGCCGCTCGCCGTGCGCGGCTGGTACGACACCGAGTCGCTCGCGCTCGGCGTCGACGGCCTGTTCTACGTCGGCATCGAGCGCGTCGAGCGCATCGTGCGCTTCGACGTCCGCAAGAGCGGCCTGCGCGCCCGCGGCGAGCCGATTGCCGTGCCGGACGACTTCAGGACCTTCACCTACAACAAGAGCCTCGAATGCCTCGCCGCGCCGCCGAAGGGCGCGCCGCTCGCCGGCGCCCTGATCGCGGTCACCGAGCGCAGCCTGGATGCGGCGGGCAACCACCGCGCCTTCGTGCTGCGCGGCGCGCAGGTCGAGCGCTTCACCGTCAAGCGCAGCGGCGATTTCGACGTCAGCGACTGCGCCGTGCTGCCGCCCGCCGATCTGCTGCTGCTCGAGCGGCGCTATTCGCCGCTCACCGGCGTCGCCGTGCGCATCCGCCGCCTGCATCTCGCCGATATCAGGGACGGCGCGCTCATCGACGGCGAGGCGCTGTTCGAAGCCGACCTCGGCTATCAGATCGACAACATGGAAGGCATCGGCCTGCACCGCAACGCGCAGGGCCAGACCATCCTCACGCTGGTGTCGGACGACAATTTCTCGTCGATCCAGCGCACGCTGCTCTTGCAATTCGCGCTGGTCGGGGAGTGAGGCAAGCTCACGCCTTGATCCGTCATCCTGAGGTGCCCGCCGAAGGCGGGCCGCGAAGGATGACGGGCACGGACTGAGCGGCCGTTCACCCTTCGAGGGCGCGCTACGCGCGCCGCCTCAGGGTGACGGAGAGGAGCTTGCGGTTGCCGGCAGGATCGCGGTTTGCGCCTTCGGCGCGCCGCGGAATGACGCCTAGGAAGCCTTCGCTTCCAGCTTCTTGGCGATCTGGCGCTTGAGCTCGCGCAGCTTGGGCGCGAGGTCGGCGTCCTTGGCCTTGAGCAGGAAGGCGTCGAGCCCGCCGCGGTGGTCGACCGTCTTGAGCGCGTTGGCGGAGACGCGCACGCGCACCTTGCGGTTCAGCGCGTCCGACATCAGCGTGACGTTGCGCAAATTCGGCATGAAGCGCCGCAGCGTCTTGATGTTGGAGTGGCTCACTTTGTGGCCGACCAGCGGCCCCTTGCCGGTCAGATCGCAACGCCAGGACATGATCAATTCCTCGAAAATCCAAGCGCCGCCTTTGGGCGCCCATCCGGTCAAACGTCGTCGGAAGACGGCCGGACGTATAGAGAGAGGCCCAATTGGCGTCAAGCCGCCGTAAATCATCACAGAATCGACGTATTCGCCGCCGACCAGAGGGAGGGCGCGGGCGCCCGTGTCGTGGCCGTTGACACGGCGGGTGTGAAGCGGGCACTTGCCCGCTTTCCGCGCGGTTCGTACGGCCGCCGTTGCGCGGCGCGGCGCAGGGATGAGATGCAGTGCGGATCTTGCAAATAACGCGGCGGATGGTGCTGGCGGCGGCGGCCCTCGCGCTCTGGCCGGCGGCGGCTTCGGCCCAGGGCAGGCTCGACGCCCATTACATGGTGACGCTTGCCGGCATTCCGATCGGCACGGGCAGCTGGAATATCGATATCGGCGAGAACAAGTTCACCGCCTCGGTTAACGGCAAGACCAGCGGTCTGATGCACGTTTTGACCCGCGGCGAGGGCATGACCACGGCGCACGGCACCATCAAGGCCGGCAAAGTGCAGTCGGTCCACTACGTCTCGAGCATCACCAGCTACAAGAAAAAGGACGAGGTCCGCCTCTCGCTCAACAACGGCGAGGTCAAGGACACCAAGGTCGACCCGCCGCCGGATCACGAGCGCGAGCGCGTCAAGATCACCGAGGCCGATCTGCAGGACGTGCTCGATCCCATGACCGCGTCGCTTCTGGCCTCGCCCGGCACCGGCGATCCACTGTCGCCGGAAGCTTGCCAGCGCACGCTGCAGATTTTCGACGGCCGCCTGCGCTACGACCTCACGCTCGCCTACAAGCGCATGGAGACCGTGAAGGCGGAGAAGGGCTATGCCGGGCCGGCGGTGGTCTGCGGCGTGACCTTCACCCCGATCGGCGGCCATATCCCCTCGCGCGCCACCATCCGCTACCTCGTCAAGACCCGAGACATGGAGGTCTGGCTGGCGCCGATTGCCGGCACGCGGCTGCTGGTGCCGTTCCGCGCCCAGGGGCCGACGCCGATCGGCGAGGCCGTCATGGTGGCGACCGAGTTCGTCTCGGCGCCGGCGGCCGGCCATGGCGGCGCCAACGGCAAGAAAGGCCCTTGACTCCTTGGCCGAACGGAGTCCCCGCGCGCCGTTAACGTTTGGCGGGGGCTGAACGCCCTTGAATCGGCCGTCCGCTACCCGATCTTGTGGTCATGCAGGTCCGCGTTGCCAGATGTCGCCGTGAACGAATCCGTACAGCACCGGAGTCAGCGATTCGGGCGCGGTTCGTTCCAGACTCGTTCTAAAGCTTAATCCACGGGCCGCCGAAAGCGCGTTTGGGCATGGCAGCCGTCGCATTGTGATACAGAAAAGGCGAGCGGCGGGGCCTCCCGCCGCCAGTTCGGAAGTGTAATGGCCATCAGTTTCTCCCCGCAGCCGTCCAAAGCCGCGCGCACCCGCGGCTCCGGCGTCACCGCGGTGCTCGGACCGACCAATACCGGCAAGACCCATCTCGCCATCGAGCGCATGCTGGCGCATTCGACCGGCATGATCGGGCTGCCGCTGCGGCTCTTGGCGCGCGAGGTCTACAACAAGGTCGTCGACCGCGTCGGCGCCGACGCCGTCGCCCTCATCACCGGCGAGGAGAAGATCAAGCCGGCCAATCCGCGCTTCTGGGTCTGCACCGTCGAGGCCATGCCGCGCGACCTCGATGTCGCCTTTCTGGCGATCGACGAGGTCCAGCTCGGCGCCGATCTCGACCGCGGCCACGTCTTCACCGACCGCATGCTCAACCGCCGCGCCCGCGAGGAGACGCTGGTGCTCGGCGCCGCCACCATGCGGCCGATGGTGGAGAAGCTGCTGCCGGGGGCGCACATCGTCAGCCGGCCGCGGCTGTCGATGCTCAGCTTCGCCGGCGACAAGAAGATCACGCGGCTGCCGGCGCGTTCGGCCGTCGTCGCCTTCTCGGCGGAGGAGGTCTATGCCATCGCCGAGCTGATCCGCCGCCAGCGCGGCGGCGCCGCCGTCGTGCTCGGCGCCCTCAGCCCCCGCACCCGCAACGCGCAGGTCGCGCTCTACCAGTCGGGCGACGTCGACTATCTGGTGGCGACCGACGCCATCGGCATGGGGCTCAACCTCGACGTCGACCACGTCGCCTTCGCCTCGGACCGCAAGTTCGACGGCTATCAGTTCCGCAAGCTCAATCCGGCCGAGCTTGCGCAGATCGCCGGCCGCGCCGGCAGAGCGACGCGCGACGGCACCTTCGGCACCACCGGGCGCTGCGATCCGTTCGAGCCGGAACTGGTGCAGGCGCTGGAGAGCCACAGCTTCGAGCCGGTGCGTCTGCTGCAATGGCGCAACACCGACCTTCAGTTCGCCTCGCTCGGCGCGCTGCAGGCGTCGCTTGCGGCGACGCCGTCGGAGCCGGGCCTGACGCGGGCGCCGATCGGCGAGGACATTCTCGTTTTGGAACACGCCGCGCGCGACGACGAGGTGCGCGCGCTGGCGCAGAAGCCCTATGCCATCGAGCGGCTATGGGAGGTGTGCCAGGTCCCCGATTACCGCAAGATCGCGCCGGCGACCCACGCCGAGCTGGTGGTGACCCTCTATGGATTCCTGATGCGGGAGGGTAATATCCCGACCGACTGGTTTGCCCGTCAGGTCGCTCAGGCTGATCGAACCGACGGCGACATCGACACTCTCTCCAACCGGATCGCGCATGTCAGGACGTGGACTTTCGTCGCCAACCGCCCGGATTGGCTCGCCGACCCGGAGCACTGGCAGGGCGTCGCCCGCGCGGTCGAGGACAAGCTGTCGGACGCTTTGCACGAGCGGCTGGCCGAGCGCTTCGTCGACCGCCGCACCAGCGTGTTGATGCGGCGGCTGCGCGAGAACACGGCGTTGGAAACCGAAATCGGCAAAACAGGCGAAGTGACGGTCGAGGGCCATGTCATCGGCCGCCTCGACGGCTTCATGTTCGCGCCGGACGCCTCCGCCGCCGGCTCCGAGGCCAAGACGCTCAACGCCGCGGCGCAGAAGGCGCTGGCCAGCGAGATCGAGGCCCGCGCCACCAAGCTGTCGCAGGCGCCGAACGAGCAGCTGGTGCTGGCGAGCGACGGCGCGGTGCGCTGGCACGGCGACCTGGTCGGCAAGCTGATCGCCGGCGACGATACGCTGCGTCCGCGCCTGCGCATCGTCGCCGACGAGCATCTCACCGGGCCGTCGCGCGACATCGTGCAGGCCCGGCTCGACCTCTGGCTCAAGACCCATATCGAGAAGCTGCTGGCGCCGCTGTTCTCGCTCACCGCGGCCGACGACATCACCGGCATGGCGCGCGGCGTCGCCTTCCAGCTGGTCGAGGCGCTGGGCGTGCTGGAGCGGCAGAAGGTGGCGGAGGAGGTCAAGGGCCTCGATCAGCCGGCGCGCGCCACCTTGCGCAAATACGGGGTGCGCTTCGGCGCCTATCACATCTATCTGCCGATCCTGCTCAAGCCGGCGCCGCGCTCGCTCGCCACCCAGCTCTGGGCGCTCAAGCACGAGAGCCCGGACGCCAAAGGCGTCGGCGATCTGCTGCATCTCGCCGCCTCCGGCCGCACCTCGATTCCCGTCAACAAGGAGACGCCGAAGGCGCTCTACCGCACCGCCGGCTACCGCGTCTGCGGCGAGCGCGCCGTGCGCGTCGACATCCTGGAGCGGCTCGCCGACCTGATCCGCCCGGCGCTCGCCTGGCGCGAGGGTGTGCAGACGCCGAAGCCCGACGGCGCCTTCGACGGCCGTTCCTTCACGGTCACCGGCGCCATGACCTCGCTGACCGGCGCTTCGGGCGAGGACTTCGCCTCGATCCTGCGCTCGCTCGGCTACCGCATGGACCGCAAGCCGAAGCCGCCGCAGGCGGCAGACAGCAAGCCGCAGCCGACCGAAGCGCAGCCCGCTGCAGCGGTCGCGGCGCAGCCCGCGGACGCCGCGGCGCCGGAGACGGCCGCCGAGTCCTCGGTATCGCTGCTGCCGGACGCCGAGCTGATGCCGCAGGCCGGCGAGCCTGTCGTTGAAGCGGCGCGCGAAACGCCCCCCGAAACGCCCCCCGAAGCCGCGGCGGCGGATGCGCCGCCGGCCGCGCCTGCGAGCGCCGCAGCCCCGGCGGCCGCCGCCGAAGACGGTGCGGCTGCCGCCGCCCCGGTCGAAGACGCCTTCATCGAAGTCTGGCGGCCCGCCGGCCGTGCCGAGCGCCGCCCGCACAAGCCGCGCCGTCCGCGGCGCCCCGAGCACAAGCAGGCCGCGGCGCCCGCCGTCGCCCCGGACGCCGCGCCGCAAGCCGCGGCCGAAGCCGGGCCCGAAGCCGCGCCGACGCCCGCGGCAGCGGCCACGCCGGAAAAATCCGCCGCGCCGGCGCAACTTGATCGCATCAAGGACCGCAGCCGCCGCGACCGCGCCTTCCGGCAGGAGCGCCGCGAGCGCAAGGAAAAGGCCGAGCGCCGCGATCAGCGCGTCGACGCCATGGCGCGGCCGAGCGGCGGCGGGCGCGGCCGTCGCGACCGCGACGCCCAGGTCGATCGCGCCGAGCGCGAGCAGTATTACGCCAAGCCCCATGGCTCGTTCGGCAGCCGCAAGGAGCCGGACCCTAATTCGCCTTTCGCCAAGCTCGCCGCGCTGAAGCAGCAGCTTGAGGGCAAAGAGTCGACCTAAGCCTTGAAGCGATCTCGCAACTCTCACCGTCACCCTGAGCTGCCCGGCGCAACGCGCCGAGCCTCGAAGGGCGACGGCCCGCCATCCACCGATGTCGGGCTTACCCCGACATCGGAATATTTATTAGCAAGTCGGCCAGGGCCGACTTGCCATGGCTCGCCGCTGCGCAGCTCGCACCTCAGGATGACGGGGCCGATGGATCGCCAGCGCATCGACAAATGGCTGTGGCACGCCCGCGTGGTGCGCACGCGCAGCGCCGCCGCCGCGCTCGCCGATGCCGGCTTCGTCCGCGTCAACGGCAAGCGGGTGACCGGCAATGCCGAGGTGGTGCGCAAGGGCGACGTGGTGACGCTGGCGCTCGACCGTTCGGTGCGGGTGATGCAGGTCGAGGGTTTCTGCCAAAGGCGCGGCGGTCCGCCCGCGGCGCGGGCGCTTTACCGCGATTTGACAACGAGTTCCGGGTTCTAGGCCTGCCGCCCGGCCCGCCGCCGCGGCATAAGACGGCCGCAAACGCAGGGGCAGATGCGCGCAGCCGGCTGGCCGTGCGGCGCTTGCGCCTTATTTATCGATACGTTAGGCAGCCCTGTCGCTGCCCGGAGTCTGGAATGACCTACGTCGTCGTCGAAAACTGCATCAAGTGCAAATACTTGGACTGCGTGGAAGTGTGTCCCGTGGACTGCTTCTACGAAGGCGAGAACATGCTGGTCATCCATCCGGACGAATGCATCGACTGTGGCGTCTGCGAGCCGGAATGCCCGGCCGAAGCCATCAAGCCGGACACCGAGCCGGGCCTGGAGAAGTGGCTGCAGCTCAACGCCGAATACGCCAAATCCTGGCCGAACATCACCACCAAGAAGGACCCGCCGGCCGACGGCAAGGAGTTCGACGGCGTCCCCGGCAAGTTCGAAAAATATTTTTCGCCCAATCCCGGCACCGGCGACTAGCCCGGCGCCGGCCGGAACCCGTCACCGGGACCCTGAGTTTTCCTTGAGAAAGCTCGCCGCCGGGGTCCCCCGGCGTTAACCGATTCGCGAAGTTGCACAAATTTTGCCGCTGGATTGCGCTTTTGCGTCGCCATAAGGCATTGATTTTGGCCAAAAATGTGCTATATTGCGCAAATCATGAACGATAATGCCGCTGAGAGCGCTCCCCCCGTCGGGAGCCTTATTTTTCGCGGCAAAGCCCAAGGGCAAACGTATCAAGGGCACTGGATGAGAGGGCGTGCGATCCACGCGTAAAGCAGTGGCAGGAAAAACGCGTCACAAGTCAAAGAAAGGGTCTGCCGGCATGAGCCGGAGTTCCAAAAAGTCTGCCGACCGGCGGACCTCGCATGCCTCGCGCGGCGTCGTCCGCCATGGGGCTCCCGCAGCCAAGATTACCGGCGGCCGCAAAGGCGCCGGCGAAGGAGTGTTGCCCGGAATGGCCACCAATAAGAAGACCACCCAGCGTCAAGGCTTCAAGACCAACGAGTTCATCGTCTACCCCGCTCACGGGGTCGGCCAGATCATGGCCATCGAGGAGCAGGAGATCGCTGGCGCCAAGCTCGAGCTGTTCGTCATCAACTTCATCAAGGACAAGATGACGCTCCGGGTGCCGACCGCCAAGATCGCGTCCGTCGGCATGCGCAAGCTCGCCGAGCCGCCGCTGGTCAAGCGGGCGCTGGAGACGCTCAAGGGCCGCGCCCGCATCAAGCGCACCATGTGGTCGCGCCGGGCGCAGGAATACGAGGCCAAGATCAACTCGGGCGACATCGTCGCCATCGCCGAGGTGGTGCGCGACCTGTACCGCTCCGACACCCAGCCGGAGCAGTCCTATTCCGAGCGTCAGCTCTACGAGGCCGCGCTCGACCGGCTGTCGCGCGAGATCTCGGCGGTGCAGAAGATCACCGAGACCGAGGCGATCAAGGAGATCGAGGCGGCGCTCGCCAAGGGCCCGCGCCGTGGGCCCAAGCCCGCCGACGAGGCGGATGCCGAGCCCGCCGCCGAGGAAGAGGCGGCCTGAAAGCCTCGAACCGACGACTAGAGAAAAGCCCGGCAGCGATGCCGGGCTTTTTGCTTGGAATGTGCCTACTATGGTGCCCCGCAAAAGCGGACAATTCGACGGGAGGGACCATGATGACATTATCGCGCCGCAAGGTACTCGCAGGTCTCGCCGCTGCGCCGATGGTGGCGGCCTCGGTCGAGCCTGGCTCTGCGCAGGCGGTCGGCCGCTGGACGCCGCAACAGGCCCAGGCCGCGCTCAAGGACGCCAAGGGCACCAAGCTCGTGCTGCTCGGCACCGCGGCGGGTCCCGTGCCCGGCCGCACGCGGCAGATGACGTCGCACGTGATGTTGAGCAACGGCGCGGCCTATGTGCTCGACTGCGGGCTCGGCGTCACCGACCAATATGCCCGTACCGGCATTCCTTTCAGCGCTCTCAACTCGATCTTCATCACGCACCACCACGCCGACCACAATATCGAGTACGGCCCGCTGCTGATCGTCGGCTGGATCCAGGGTATGAAAAATGGCGTGCGCGCCTTTGGCCCGCCGCCGCTCAAGCAGATGACGGACGATTTCATGAAGGCCTACAAGACCACGGTCGACTTCTGGGCCGAGGATCTGAAGATGCAGCCGTTCACGTCGGTCAATGTCGGCGAAGTTTCTGGTGCAGGCCCGGTGATGGCCGACGACAACGTCAAGGTGTCGGCGATCTTGGTCGAGCATCCGCCGGTCAAGCCCGCGCTCGGCTACCGCTTCGATTTCAAGGATCGCTCGATTGCGTTTTCCGGCGACACCGCGCCGCTCGACGCGGTGGCCGACATGGCCAAGGGCGCCGATGTGCTGGTGCACGAGACCATGTATCTGCCGGCGGTGGAAACCTACATCAAGGATCAGATCGCCAAGGGGCGGCCGGTCAAGTTCGAGCCCTTCATGGCGCACATGAAGGCCGACCATACGCCGGTCGAAGACATCGGCCGTATCGCGCAGAAGGCGGGCGTCAAAACTCTGGTGCTGTCCCACCTTACGCCGGCCATCGACAGCATCGGCGACGACACCTGGCGGGCGCCGGCGGCGAAGTATTTCAAGGGTGACATCGTCGTCGGCAAGGACCTGATGGTGGTGTGAACTCTGCCGGCCCCATGTGCCATGACGCAAGCAATCGGCCGGGATGAGCGGCCGCAAATGCCGGTCCGCATGGACCCGCCGCGCACGTTCCGGCGCGTGCCGCTCAAGCCGCACCAGCTCACCGACGCCGTCACCGCGCAGCGCGACCTTTTCGTGCTCGGCCATGTCGGCATCGCCCGCGCCGATGCGGCGGGCTGGACGCTGCGCGTCACCGGGCTGGTGCGCGAGGAGACGGCGTTCACGCTCGAGCGCATCCGCGCCCTGCCCAAGGTCGAGGTCGAGGCCGTACACCAGTGCGCCGGCTATCCGGCCAATCCGACCATCGCCACGCGCCGCGTCGGCAATGTGGTGTGGGGCGGCGCCGATCTGAAATCCCTGCTCGAGCCGCTCGGTGTCGCGCCGCGCGCGCGGTTCCTGTGGTCCTACGGCGTCGACCGCGGCGACTACGAAGGCGTCCGCGCCGACCCTTATGTGAAGGATTGCCCGCTCGAGCGCGTCGCTGAAGGCTCCGTCCTCGTCGCCTACGAGATCAACGGCGAGCCGCTCGACGCCGAGCATGGCTTTCCGCTGCGGCTGGTGGTGCCGGGCTTCTACGGCACCAATTCGGTGAAATGGCTGTCGCGGCTGCACCTCGCCGAGACCCGCGCCGATAGCCCGTTCACCACGCGGCTCTACAACGATCCGGACAATGGCGGCTCGCGGCCGGTGTGGCAGATCGCGCCGGAGTCGGTGATCGTCAGCCCGGCGCCGGGGGCGCGCGTCGGCGCGCAGGCAATCGAGCTGTGGGGCTGGGCCTGGGCCGACGGCGGCGTGGCGCGGGTCGAGGTGTCGGCCGACGGCGGCGCGCGCTGGCAGCAGGCGGCGCTTATGCCGCGGCGCGGCCACGGCTGGCAGAAGTTCAGCGCCACGCTGCGGCCGCAAGGCGCCGGCGACATCGTGCTGCTGTCGCGCGCCACCTCGCTGCGCGGCGCGGTGCAGCCCGCCGCCGACTGGCGCAACTGCATTCATGCGGTGCCGGTGCTGCTAGGACCATAATCCCGCCACATTCTAGGACTATATCCCTTAGCATCCCATTCCACACCGGGGGTGTCTGTACAGCATCTTCAGATACGGAATGGGGAGCGGTGGCCGGGGAATGACGTG
>Ga0070741_10001662_pt1 | contig 65528 bp, 63 predicted proteins | sample Coa_R1_4_FD_66440 | JGI IMG/M metagenome (GOLD analysis project Ga0070741, IMG submission 66440) | Surface soil microbial communities from Centralia Pennsylvania, which are recovering from an underground coalmine fire - Coalmine... | ecosystem: Environmental > Terrestrial > Soil > Unclassified ...
CTGTTTGTGGCGGGCGACCGCGGAAGGTCTTGCGGCGGCATCGACCGCTGGCGGCCGCCGGGCGGCCGGGTGCAAGACTCTGCCCTACCTGGTGGCCCGAGAGCGGCTCAGTCGCCGCGGGGTGCGCAATCGGGCGCGGGACCCGGCGGCAGGGCGTGGCCCGTCGCGGCCAGCGCGGCACGCAGCGTGCGGAGGATCCCCTCGAGGTCGCGGCGCTGCTCGGAACTCAGGGGATCACAGAGGTACCGCTGCAGGCCGGGCAGGTGCACCGCAAGCGCGCGGTCCAGCATCTCGCGGCCGCGCGGGGTGAGCACCGCGTAGACGGCGCGGCGGTCTTCCGGGCACGGCTCGCGGCGGATGAGCCCCGCCTGCTCCATGCGGTCGGCCAGCTTGGTGAAGCCGCCCGAGCTAAACAGCACCATGTTCGCCAGGTCGGTCATCCGCACCCGCTGGCCCGGCGTGCGGCCGATGCGGAGCAGCACGTCGAGCCAGGCCTCGGGGAGGTCAACCGCGGCGCACAGCTCGCGCGCAAGCCGCCGGCCGATGCCGGCGTACACCTCCAGGAACAAGCCCCAGAGGGTGATGCGGTCGTCGTGGACCAACTCGTCGTTCATAACCTAAGAATATCACACTGGCTTCTGGCGCAGTATCTTGCTTGACAGATAACTTCGCGCCTGCTATTATCTTCCCAGGAAGGTACTTCCGCGGCCTACCGCGGGGCGGCTGGGCAATCCGCTGTCGCCGCCCGCGCCGGGCTCGGGCGCCCAGGAAGCCGGGTGCGTCGCCGACCGAGCCGCGCGCCCGGCGCCCCACGCACACAGCACAGTAGGAGCGCTCATGGATCTGTATCGCCGTCTCGTTAGTCCGATGCCACTCTCCGCCGACTGGGGGCTGGCCGCCCTCCGCGTGGTGGTCGGCCTCACCTTTCTGCTGCACGGCTGGCAGAAGCTGTTCCAGTTCGGCGTGGCCGGCACGGCTGCGGCCTTCGCGCAGATGGGCGTGCCGCTGCCGGGCCTGACCGCGCCGCTGGTGTCCGTGCTGGAGCTGGTAGGCGGCGCGCTCGTGCTGCTCGGCCTGGCCACGCGCCCGGCGGCCGTCGTGCTGGCGATCGACGTGCTGGCCGCGATCCTGCTCGTCCACCGGCCCGCGGGCTTCTTCGCGCCGAACGGCGTGGAGCTGCCGCTGCTCCTGCTGGCGGGGGCCGTCGCACTGACGCTGGCCGGGCCGGGCGCGCTCGCGCTGGACCGCGTGCTCGCGCGGCCTGAGCGCGGGGCGCCGGCCAGTGAACAACAGGTTGCCAGCGGCTGGAGCCGTTAGGCGCCGTAGCGTGGGGGGCCAGCCTGCCTCCCTCTGCAGTAGAGTCTGAGGAAGGAGCGCATCATGCCAGCAGTCACGACCGATAACATTCTTGCCCTGCCCGCGGTGCCGGCGGTGGACCCGGCGCGGGCGCGGCTGCGCCCGGCCCGATCGGTCACCACGGCGCCCAGCGGCTACGAGGGCGAGGGCTTTCCGGTGCGCCGCGCCTTCGCCGGCGTCGCTCTGGCCGACCTCGACCCGTTCGTCCACCTCGACCAGATGGGCGAGGTGGAGTACGCGCCCGGCGAGGCGAAGGGCACGCCCTGGCACCCGCACCGCGGCTTCGAGACCGTCACCTACATGATTGACGGCGTGTTCGAGCACCAGGACTCGCAGGGCGGCGGTGGGGTCATCACCAACGGCGACACGCAGTGGATGACCGCCGGCGCCGGCATCCTGCACATCGAGCGGCCGCCCGAGCGGCTGGTGGCGAGCGGCGGCCTGTTCCACGGGCTGCAGCTCTGGGTCAACCTGCCGGCGCGCGACAAGCTGGTGGCCCCCCGCTACCAGGACATCCGCGGCCAGGCCGTGGCGCTGCTGCGCTCGCCGGACGGCGGCGCGCTCTTGCGTCTGATCGCCGGCGAGCTGGCCGGGCAGCGCGGGCCAGGCGCGACCTACACGCCGATCACGATCGTCCACGCCACGGTCCAGCCGGGCGCGGAGGTGGATTTGCCGTGGCGGCCCGACTTCAACGCGCTCGTCTACGTGCTGAGCGGCCACGGCTACGTCGGGGCGGAGCGCCGCCCGGCGCACGCGGGGCAGCTCGCCGTGCTCGGCGCGGGCGACGTGGTCCGCGTGGGCGCCGACCGCGCCCAGGACAGCCGCTCGCCCGCCCTCGACGTGTATATCATGGGCGGCCAGCCGATCCGCGAGCCGGTCGTGCAGTACGGCCCGTTCGTGATGAACACGCGCCAGGAGATCGCGCAAGCCTTCGAGGACTACCAGGCCGGGCGCCTGGGCACCATCCCCGCCACGGCACGCTAGCGGATCAGGCCGCGAATCGCCTCCATCACCTGGCGGCGCTCGGTGAGCACGAAGTGCCACTCGAAGGAGTCGAAGTAGTTCGTGACGGCCGGATCAGGCACCTGGTCCCGCGCGTACGAGGCATCCACGTCGTCGCGGACGGGCACGATGCCCTGCGCCTTGCTCCAGACGAGCATGCCGTCGGGGCCGGCGATCCAGTTCACGAACAGCTTCGCGGCGTTGGGGTGGGGCGCGTTGTTCATCAGGCCGAGCAGCCCGAAGCCGGCGCTGATGTGGCCCGGCGCGTCGGGCGGCTGGGGCACCGGCGCGACCGGGAAGCCATCGCGCTGGATCTGGGCGAACTCCACCTCGCGCAGCGCGACGGCGATGGGGTACTGGCCGCGAGCGAGCCAGTCGGCCGTCTGGCGATGGTCGCGCGAGAAGCGCGGCTGCTGGTCCACGTACAGCCGCCGCACGTAGTCCTCGCCGAGCACCTTGTAGAGGTAGCTGGCGGTGGCCACGCCCGAGCCCGAGATGGACGGATCGAAGGCGGCGATGCGGCCCTGATACTCCGGCCGCAGCAGATCGTACCAGCTTCGGATCGCCTCGGGCTTCACCTGGTCGGTGTTGACGTAAATCATCTGTGTCACCGAGTTGTTCAGCCGCAGAACGTACTGTCCGTCGGGGTCCATGAACCAGAGCTGGCCGCCGGGCCAGTGGGAGGCGTCGAGCGCGTCGGGATGGATCAGCGCTGGGCGCAGCGGGTCGAGCATGCCGCCCTCGAAGACCGGGCCGTACATCGTGTCGGCGCCGGCCAGGATCACGTCGGTGGAGTAGATGCCCGCCTGGCGCTCGCTGGCGAGCTGGATGGCGGCATCGCCGCTCGGGCCGCCGACGTACTCCACGTCCACGCCGAAGCGGTCGCGGAAGGCAGCCGGTAGCGCGGTGCGCACGGCGGCCGTGGGCGGGCCTTTGACGACGACCTTGCCCTCGCGGCGCGCGGCCTCGACCAGCGCGTCCCAGGCGGCCTGCCAGTCGCCGCCTGGCGCCGCCCCAGCCGCGCTACCCGCCGTGGCCGCCGGGGCAGCCACCGGCGCCGCGGCGGGCGCGCAGCCCAGCGCCAGCACCACGAGGCACACGGCCGCGACCATGGCGCTCAGCCTCCCCGACGGCGCGCGTGACGACGGACGCATCGCGGCTCCTCAGACGATCGCGATCGGGCGCACGGGCGAGCCGGTGGCGCCGACGAGCGGCAGCGGCAGGACGACCAGCAGGAAGCGGCTCACGCCGTCGGCGGCCAGGCGCTCCAGGTTCAGGTTCTCCAGGATCTGCACGCCGTGGTCGGCGATGAGCAGCGCGTGCACGTTGTCGTCGCCCGTGCGCGGATGGACCTCATAGAACGCCGTGTCGTCACCCGTGAGGCGCACGCCGCGCGCGAGGAGCCAGCGCGCGCCGTCGCCGTCCACGCCGGGGCTGCCGGCCTCATCGTCCACGAAGCGCGCCGCCTCGGCCCAGCGCCGCGCCCAGCCCGTGCGGATCAGCACCGCGTCGCCTGGCCCGACCGTGACGCCCGCGCGCCGCTCGGCCGCCTCCAGCAGCGCGGCGCCCACGGCCTGCCGGTCGGGCAGCACGTCTACGCCCAGCACGCCGGCCACGTCGAGCAGCACGCCGCGCTGGATGATCGGCGGCGTCTCCTCGATGCCGCCCTGCTGGAAGCCGCGCGTGCCCTGCTGCGCCGCTAGCGCGTCCACCCCGCCGTACAGCTTGCCGTCGCGGGCGTAGTGCGCCAGCGCGTCGAGGTGCGTGCCCGTGTGCGCGCACATCACCAGCAGCTCGTTGGCGCTGCTGGCGTTGCCCGGGCGCGCGGCGTCGCCGTGGCGGCGGACCAGGCTGAAATGATACTGCGGGTGCATGGCGAGCACCGGCAGGCCGGGCGCGATGGGCTGCGCCAGGTCGTAGACGCGCCCCGCGCCCACCAGCTCGCGCACCAGCGCGGGATCGATCTGCAGCGGCATGTCGTTCATCGGGCTGACCTCACTGCGGCAGATGGTCGAGGTACCACTGGGCCACGTCGCGGCGGCGGGCGATCCAGACGCGCGGGAACTGCTGGGCGTACTGGATGCACTGCTCCAGTGCGTGCGCGCCGAACGGCCGCCCGTAGTGCGTGCCGTGGACGAGCGCGGTGAGCAGCTTCGGCGCCCGCTCGCCTTCCTTATAGAGGCGGTCGAACGAGTAGCGGAACGTCTCCACATAGGCGCTCGGCGGGTTGCCGTAGCGCCCCATCAGCACGGCGTCGTTGATCTCGAAGGTGTTGGGCATCGCCACGAGCCGCCGGCCGTCCTGCTCGGCGGCGACGTAGGGCACGTCGTCGTCGCGGAAGTCCTGCTCCCACAGAAAGCCCTCTTCGAGCAGCAGCGTCGGCGTATGGTCGCTGCGCTGGCCGCCGGGGCTGCCCCAGCCGACCGGGCGCTCGCCGAGCATGTCCGTGAACACCTGCACGCAGCGCCGGATGTTCGCCCGCTCCTCATCGCGGCTGAGCCGATAGAGCCGCGTCTCCTGGCTGTAGGCGTGGCCGGCCGGCTCGTGGCCCGAGGCCACGAACTCGCGCACGAGGTCGGGCCAGGTCTCCACGGCCAGAGCGCTAATGGACGCCGAGCCTTTCACGCCGTACTCGTTCAGCACGTCCAGCAGGCGATAGAAGCCGGCGTGGCCGCCGTAGCTCTGCCACGACTCGGTGGCCCAGTCGCGCTGGCCGGCCTCCGTCGCCTCGCGCGGGAAGTCGGGCGTCACGCGGATGCCCGCCTGGGCCTGCGGCCCCGCCCACGCCTCCAGCACGAGATAGAAGTTGACCGCGATACGCGCGTCGTCCGGCCAGGGCACGCACGGTCGTCGCATGGGACCTAACCCCCCGACCCCCTTCCCTGATAGGGAAGGGGGTGTCTAGTGGTAAGGAGAGTCGCCGGCAATAGCCTGCCTTGCGTGGGCCACGATCCGGGCGAGGACGGCGTCCGTGCGGTGCCGAACGTCCCCATTGGGTACCCGGAGCACGCGCAGGCCACGCGCCGTCAGAATCGCGTCTCGCTCGCCATCATAGTCCGATCGAGTATCGTGCACAGGCCCATCAAGCTCAACCACCAGGCCAGCCGTAGCGCAAGAGAAATCCACAATGAAGCCATCAATGACTTGTTGGCGACGAAAGTGTAGCCCGTGCAACTGGCTCCGTCGCAGCCGCTCCCACAGCAGGCGCTCCTCAGGGGTCATCTCGCGCCGCAACAGCTTCGCTCGCTCAAGCTTTGGCCGAGCAACGCGCTGCCCCCGCACCACCCTACGCCCTTCGGACTGCATGGTCATTTCCCGGCGACCTCGGTGGTAGCGAACACCCCCCTTCCCTGATAGGGAAGGGGGGCCGGGGGGGTTAGGTCTCCCCGGTCGCAGCTAACCATACCCGCTAATGGCACAGGCGGCCAGCGCTCAGGACTCCGGGCGCGCAGGCAGCAGCGGCGCATCCGGCGGCACGCCGTGCTCGACGACCAGATACGTCTCACCACCCACCAGGTAGCGCTTCGGATTGTCCGGGTCGGTGGCGCAGGTGGCGCCGGGCAGCTCGACGGCGTAGGCGCCGTCGGGGGCGGCAACGAGGCGGTGGCTGCGTCCCGCCGCATCCAGCAGCTCGGCCTTGGCACCAGCGGCCGCCAGCCGCGCGACGACCGGCGCGGCCGCACTGTTCCAGAGCACCGTCGTGCGCGCGCCGCCCGGGCGCGCGGCCACCACGCTCTCGACGCTCGCGCCGGGGAAGTAGGTCGCTGCCTCGGTGTCGCCCAGGTAGCGCGCTGCCGTCTGGTAGGCCACGTACGCGGGCCGCGGCGAGCCATCCTCCCGCACCAGCGCCGCCCGCTCGATCGCATCCACTTCCCCGTTCAGCGCCGCGCCGGGGCTGTCCTGCGCCTTGTAGAAGGCGACGCGCTCGGCCCCGCCCGCCAGCCCCAGCCCGAACGCCTGCAGCACGTAGCCCGCCTGGTCCAGGAGCGTGCAGCGCATGTCGGTCGCCACGTCGTAGCCGGTGCCGCGGTTGGTCGGGTCGTCCCAGGGCACGACGTTCGTCTCGTCAATCCAGATCGGCTTGTCGAAGCCCCGCGCCTGCATGAGCGCGCGATACAGGCGCGGCACGTCGTGCAGGGCGCGCGGGTCGGTATACAGGTGCAGCGTGGCCACGTCAAAGTAGTAGTCGTGCGCCGGCGCGGTCGGATCAGCGGCCAGCAGGTCCAGCAGGCGCTCGAAGTACTGCGGTTGGCCGCGGCGGCGGTCCACCCAGTAGGTCAGCCCCGCCAGGTGCACCCGCGCCTCCGGATTGCCGCGCTTGATCGAGAGGTAGGCGACGCGCAGGAGTTGGTAGTACTCCTCCACGCTGCCGGCCCAGGCGTAGTACGCGGCGTTCGGGTCGTCGGGCTGGATATCCGGCTCGTTCCAGACCGTCCAGTCGTCGATCAGGCCGGCGTAGCCGCGCGCCATCGCCTCCGCGAAGCGGCCCCAGTAGTTGTCGGGGTGGTCCCAGGGCAGGTCCAGGTTGCGCGGCACCGCACGCGGCCCGTCGCTCGGGTCGGCGGCCGCCCACGCGGGCGTGTTGAGGAGCGCGCCGACAAGCTGCTTCCCTTGTCGCCGCTCCTCGGCGAGCACGGCGTGCGGCAGGTAGTGCGGGTTCAGGCCGCTGCCTGGCCGCTCCTGCAGCGCCGGCCACGCGAAGACCAGCCGCTCGTAGCCGGCGCCGAGCGGCGAGGGCGCGTCGGTATCGGTGAGCCGGAACGCCTCCACCAGCCCGAAGCGGGCGGCCGGCACCGCGGGCGGCGGCAGCGGCCGCACGGGCGTGTAGGGCAGCGGGCCGGGCGCCACGAGCGCGTCGCGCCAGGTAGCGGGCGCGGCGGGCGGGGCAACTGCATCCAGGTAGGGCGCGAGCGCCCAGCCGGCGACGTCGCCGGCGCGCACCTGGTACCAGGCGCCCGTCACCGCCTCAACCGGCCCCTCCACCACATCCAGCGGGGCGCCGGGCGGCAGCGTGGCGCGCACGTCCGCCGCGCCGTCGGGCGCCGTCAAGAGGCGCAGCCCGTCCGCCAATGCCTCGGGGACGGCCGCTGGCCCGCGCAGATCCTCGACGTAAGACGCCGGCAGGTGGACGACCGGCGCCGGGCCGAGGGCGGGCCGGACGGCGCGATAGACCGCCCAGGGCAGGTCGGTGTTTAGCAGCACGAGCAGCAGCGCGAGCCCGGGGGGCAGGAGCCAGCGGGCGGGGAGCCAGCGGGGCACACGACGTTCCTGGCGCGAGTGAACCAAGCCGGCGGCGGGGGCCGCGAGCGGTCGCCGAGGTTATAGCACGGCCTTCGGCCGCGCCGAATCCTTTCCTTGGCTTCAGTGCGGCGTGCGATGGCCCAGGCGCTCGGCCTCACGATCCCACAGTACATGCTGCAGGCGACGGAGCTGATCCAGTCGCGCCGAGGTCGCAGTAGCTGCACGGGAAGGACGCAGCGGCTCAGGCTTCCGCGACTTCCAACCGGCCAAGGCGCTCGAGGCCCGCTTGCTTGCTAGCATTAAGCACTTCCAGCCCCACGAGATGGCCGGCCGCGTCGTAGTCGGCGATCAGGCCCGGGCGCAGCTCCTCGGACTCGACGATCGGCGCCTCGCTCAAGCGGAAGTAGAGCGCATCGCTCTCGGCATCGATTCGCAACCTCACGGCTGCCTCCCTGCGCGCCGGTCAAAGAAGACGGAGACGATCCGCGGTGGGGCCCGCTGCTCATTCACGATGACGTGCAGCACGCGCCCGCCGGCCTCCCTGATGCGCTTGTAGTAGTGCATGTTGCCATCCCCGGCCACATCGTGGCGCCGGCGGTCCGGATGCTGAATTGTACGCCACATCCAGTTCTCCGGGAGCTGGCGCTCATCCAGCATGTCTCGGGCGTGCTGCGAGACTTCCATCGCGCCTGTGCAGCCCCTATGCCGTTCTTGTCGGCTCCCGGGCATCAAACGGCCGGGAGCGTCCACTGTTACAGCACGAGTCCACGCCAGCCCGCCGACCTCCCCATCGAGCAGCACCACCAAGCGGGCGGCCGTCAGTCGAAGTCAAACAGCTCGCCGAGCAGGCCGCGGCGCTTGCGCTTGCGGTAGTCGTCATCGTAGCGGTCGTCGCGGTCGTAGTAGCGGTCGCGGCGGCCGTGGTCGTCGTCCGGGCGGTAGCGCGGGCGATCGGCCGGCGGCGCCCCGCGAACGGCCGGGGCCGCGGGCGCCACGGCGGCCACCCGCTCGATGATCTTGTCCAGCTCGCCGCGGTCGAGCCACACGCCGCGGCAGGCGGGACAGTAGTCGATCTCGACGCCCTGGCGGTCGGCCATCTGGAGTGGTGTCTGGCACGCGGGGCAGTTCATGCTTCTCCTCCTCGGGATGCGTCAACATGCGATGCCGCCGGCGGGGTCATCCCGCCGGCGGCATCGGCCTCTCGGTATGACCAAGGGTGCCCGCGGGCTGGACGGCGCCGTTGCCGTCCAGAGGCGCGGGCAGGAGATTGTCAGGCGCGGCGCCCGCCACGGGCAGCGGATGGCCGGGGATCGCTGCCACCGCGGGCCACGGCTCGCCGGGCACCGCGGCCGTGCGGTCCCGCCCGGCGTACAGCGAGGCGAGCACGGCGGTCGTCAGGATCGCGGCGATCACCAGCAGCGAGGCCCAGACCGGCACGTCCACGAAGTCGCTCAGCAGCATCTTGCCGCCGACGAAGACGAGCAGCGCCGCCAGCCCCAGCTTGAGGTACGTGAAGCGACTCATCGCGCCGGCAAGCAGGAAGTAGAGGGCACGCAGGCCCAGGATGGCGAACGCGTTCGACGTGAACACCAGGAACGGGTCGCGCGTCACCGCGAAGATCGCGGGAATCGAGTCGATGGCGAAGATGACGTCGGTCGTCTCCACGACGACAAGCACCGCCAGCAGTGGCGTGGCCCACAGGCGCCCGTCGCGCCGCACCACCAGCCGCGCGCCGTGGTAGGCGGGCGTGATGGGCAGGAGCCGTCCCAGCAGGCGCAGGGCGGGATTGCGCTCCGGATGGACGGCCTCGTCGTCCTGGCGTGCCATCTTGAGGCCAGTCAGCACCAGGAACGCGCCGAAAAGGTAGATCACCCAGTGAAACGCGCCGAGCAGCGCGGCGCCGAGAGCGATGAACAGCGCGCGGAAGACGATGGCGCCGAAGATGCCCCAGAACAGCACGCGGTGCTGGTAGGCGGCGGGCACGCCGAAGTAGGCGAAGATCAGCGCGAAGACGAAGATGTTGTCGACAGACAGGCTCTTCTCGATGAGGTAGCCGGCGAGGTACTCGCCGGCGGCCGTCGTGCCCTGCCAGGCCCACACCAGCCCCGCGAAGCTGAGGCCGAGCGCGACCCAGACGACGCTCCAGGCGGCGGCCTCGCGGAACGACACGACGTGCGCCTGGCGGTGGAAGACAAGGAGGTCGAGGGCGAGCAAGCCGGCGACGAACGCGACGAACGCGCCCCACACCCACGGATCAACGGACATACAAAAACCTCCGGCTGATGACTCAGCCGAAGGTCTCTCCCAACCCGTGGGTCGGCGCCACCGGGCCCGTGGGCCGTACTGACGATGGCGCCCGTGCGGGATACTCCCCCTCGGACAACCACAGGCTACCAGGCGCACACGCGGCGCGACAAGTATTTCCCACGGCCGCCCGGCGGTTCGCGCCCCCGCGCTTCCACACGGCCGATGCGGCGCCGGGATCGGCCGTGTGCAGCAGTCAGCGCGGACGCTCGCGTGAGCCACCCCTTCGCGGATCGTGGCGGCCGGCCGATAATCCTGCTGAGCACGCGGACGCGCGCGGCTCTGCCGCCGTCGCCAGAGCACGCGCCGCCCGCGCGCCCTGGGATGCCCGCGCGAGCGGCCTGGCTACGGCGGCTGGAAACGGAGGGTCGAGCGTGACAAGGCAGCACTGGCGCCTCCTCGGGCAGATCGTTCTGGTAGCCATGGGCTATGCCGCGCTCGGCAAGCTGTTCGTCCTGCTGTCCAGCCTGGTCAACGTGGTGGCGCTCGTCTACCCGCCGGAGGGGCTGGCGCTGGCCGCCGGCCTGTGGCTCGGCTACCGCGTGTGGCCCGGCGTCTTCCTCGGCGAGCTGCTGCTGACGCTCTCCACCCCCACGCCGCCGCTCGCGTCGCTCGCCATGGCGTGCGGCAACACCGCCGACATGCTGCTCGGCGTGACCCTGCTGCGCGGGCGGCTGGACTTCTCGCCGCGGCTGGAGCGGCTGCGCGACGTGGTGGGCCTCGCGGCCGTCGTGGCCGGGGTGTGCGCGCCGCTGAGCGCCACCGTGGGCGTCACGGCGCTCGCGCTCGCTGGCGAGTTGCCGCCGAGCGCGTATGCCACGACCTGGGGCTCCTGGTGGCTGGCGAACGTGATCGGCCAGGTGCTCGTCGCGCCGGCGCTGCTCACCTGGCTCGCCCGCCCACCGCGGCCGGAGCAGCGGCGCCAGCTCGCGCGCGCCGCGGCGGCGGGGGCGGCGCTCGTCCTCATCAGCCAGGTGGCGTTCGGTCGCTGGGCGGCGGCGGGGCTGTACCATCCGGCGCTAGTGTTCGCGATCTTTCCGTCGCTCATCTGGCTGGGCGTGCGCTTCGGGCCGCGCGAGGCCGCCACTGGGGCGCTGCTCGTGGTGCTGATGGCGCTCCAGGCGACGGCGGCGGGCATCGGCCCGTTCTCGCCGGGCACGCTTGCCGAGCGGCTGGTGTACCTCAACATCTTCATGATCGGCGCGGCCATCACCGCGCTCTGGGTGGCGGCGCTGTTCGCCGAGCGGCGGGCGCTGGAGGCCGAGCGCGTGCTGCGCGCGCGGCTGGAGGGCGTCCTGCTGGCGGCGCGCACGATGGAGCACGCGCTGGGGAACAAGCTGGCGCTCACCGTCGGCTGGACGGAGCTGCTGGCCGCCCACGACGGCCTGCCCGCCGAGCTGCGGCCGTTCGCCGCGGAAGCGCTGACCGGCGCCCAGCAGGCGACGGCGATCCTCCGCCAGCTCCAGGCGCTCAGCCAGGTCGAGGCGACCGACTGGGGCCCCAACCTGCCCCCGACCATCGATCTGGCGCGTTCGGCGCCCGACCTACCCCCCCGGCCCCCCTCCCTACCAGGGAAGGGGGAGAGCAAGGCGCCGCGATCCTGGCGGGAGGCGGCTGCCGGGTTCGCCGCGCGCTGCGGGGTGGCGCGGGGCGAGCTAGCCGGCGCGGCGCCGGATGGCCGCGCCGGCGGCAGGGACGCGCTGGCGATGGAGCCGTAGGGCAGCGGCGCGCCCCCCGCCAGCGGCAGCCGGCGGTCAGGGCAGCGGCACCGGCGTGAGCGGCGGGCGGCCCTGCAGCACGGCCAGGACGTTCTCGGCGGCGAGCGTCGCCATGCGGTCGCGCGTCGCCACGCTGGCGCTGCCGACGTGCGGCACGACCAGACAGTTGGGCAGCGTCAGCAGCGGGTGGTCAGCGGGCAGCGGCTCCGGCTCGGTCACGTCGAGGCCGGCGCCCGCGATCCAGCCCTCCTTCAGCGCGCGGTAGAGCGCCCCCGGCTCGACGACAGGGCCGCGCGCCGTGTTCACGAGGTAGGCCGTCGGCCGCATCCGGCGCAGCGCCGCCGCGTCAAAGAGATGCTGCGTCTCCGGCGTGAGCGGCAGGTGGATGCTGATGAAGTCGCTCGCGGCCAGCAGCTCCGGAAACGCCACGCGCCGCGCGCCGGTCGCCGCCTCGGCGTCCGCGTGGCGGCCGCGCGCCGTGTAGAGAATCGTCATCCCGAAGCCCGCCGCGCGCCGCGCCACCGCCGCGCCGATGCGCCCCATGCCCGCGATGCCGAGCGTGGCGCCGTACACGTCGCGGCCGAGCAGGAGCAGCGGGTCCCAGGTCGTCCACTGGCCAGCGCGCACGTAGCGCGCGCCCTCCGGCAGGCGCCGCGCCACGGCGAGCAGCAGTGCGAACGCCAGGTCGGCGGTCGTCTCGGTGAGCACGCCGGGCGTGTTCGTCGCCACGACGCCGCGCGCCGCGAGCGCCGCGAGGTCCAGGTTGTCGTACCCCACCGCCATGTTCGCCACCACGCGCAGGCGCGGCGCGGCCGCCAGCAGCTCAGCATCCACGCGATCGGTGAGTAGGCAGAGCAGCGCGTCGGCGTCGGCGGCCTGGCGCAACAGCTCGGCGCGCGGCATCGGCTGGTCCGAGTCCCACAGCCGCACGGCGGCCGCCGCGCGCAGCAGGTCGAGCCCCGCCTCCGGAATGCGGCGCGTCACGAGCACGGTCGGCTGATCCACCCTACCCCCCTCTCCTGAGCCGGCTCCCGCCGTCCGGTATACTCCGGCGCGGTCGCCCGCGACGAGGCGCGACCGATCCTGCGTCCTGGGACGGAGAGCCTTCATGCCGAGTCCGCCCCCTTTCGCGCGGGGCCGTCGCTGGCGCTTGCGCGCCAGCCACGCGAAGCAGATCAAGCATCGAGTCTGGTACGATCCGGACACCGGGTTTGAGTACGACGCCGACCCGAACCCGCTCCGGGCTACCTGGCACGAGATTAATCCGCGCACTGGGGAGTATCGCGACGTCGATCGTCTGACGGGCCAGCCGGTCGCCGGGAGCGAAGGGCGCTGGCGTCACTTAAAGTAGACGGAGAGGAACATGGCAACTAACGCACGACCGGGAAGGCGCCGGCGGCGCCAGGCCTGGACGCCGGTACCTGGCGCACGCGTACGGTTGCGGGGACGTGGGCCATCGTACACGCTGGCCGTCGACACCGGGACGGTGGAGGAGCCGGACCCGGTGAATCCAGGGTACTACTTCGTGCGTCTCGACGAGCCGGCGACGTATTACCGTGCTGACGGGACAACCGAGCCGCTGCCGGTGATCCGAGAAGCCGACGACAACCTGCTGCCACTGGCGGATCGCCCCGAATAGGCGGGGCGCCGCGTGCCCGCGCCGCGGCACGGGCCGAGACTGCATCCGGGGGATGGAGCCGCCATGGAGAGTCGCTGGTCCGACGCCGACGCCGCCGCCCTGCCCGACCTGGACGGCCTGCTCTACGTCTCGCGCCTCGTCGGCCAGGAGCCGGCGCTCGTGCTCTGGGGCGGTGGCAACACGTCGGTGAAGCGCACCGAGCATACCGCGCTCGACGAAGAGGTGCCGGTGCTGCGCGTGAAGGGCAGCGGCTCCGACCTCAAGAGCGTGCAGCCGCGCGACTTCCCGGGCCTGCGCCTCGACGCGGTGCAGCGCCTGCGCGCCCGCGCCACCCTCCCCGACGACGACATGCTGGCCTACCTCGCGCTGTGCGCCGTCGAATCGGGCGCCGCGCGGCCGTCCATCGAGACGCTGCTCCACTCCTGGCTGCCGGCGCGCTACGTCGTCCACACCCACGCCGATGCGATCCTGGGCATCACGAATACGCCGCACGGCCGCCGCTGGACCGAGGAGGCGTTCGAGGGCGCGGCCTGCTTCATTCCCTACGTCCGCCCCGGTTTCGACCTGGCGAAGGCCATTGACGCCGCGCTGGCGGCGCAGCCCGACGCGCAATACGTGGTGATGGAGAAGCACGGCCTGACCACCTGGGGTGAGACCGCGCGCGAGGCCTACGAGGCGACGATCGCCGTCTGCAGCCGCGCCGAGCAGTTCCTGCGCGAGCGCGCGCGGACGCCCCAGCCCTTCGGCGCGACGCGCGTGCCGCCGCTCCCGCCCGCCGAGCGCCGCCGCGTCTACGTGGCCCTCGCCCCCACGCTGCGCCAGCTCGCCACCGCGCCGCTGGAGCAGGAGCCAGGGGCCGTGGGCCAGGGGTCAGAGGTGTTCGCCGCCCGTCCCCTGTACCGCGCGTTGCGCTTCGACGACGGCGACGACGTGCTGGAGTTCGTCGGCAGCGCGAAAGCCGAGACGCTGGCCGCCGTCGGGCCGGCCACCCCCGACCACATGATCCACACCAAGCTGCGCCCGCTGTACGTGCCGTGGGAGGCGCCCGCCGACCTCGCGGCCGCGGAGGCGGCGCTGCACCGCGCCTGGGACCAGTACGCCGCCGAGTACACGGCCTACGTTGAGGCCGGCGGGCGCAGCGGCGGGCTGTTCGACGCGGCGGGCGGACGCGTGCCGCCGGCCCTGCTGGCCGAGGCGGCGGCGCCGCGGCCGCGCGTGGTGCTGCTGCCGGGCGTCGGCATGGTGACGATCGGCAAGGACGCGCGCGCCGCCGGCATCACGGCCGACATCTACCACCACGCGATCGGCGTCATGCGCGCCGCCGAGGCGCTCGACGCCTACGCCTCGCTAGAGCGGCCCGACGCCTTCGACATCGAGTTCTGGCCGCTGGAGCTGTACAAGCTGACGCTCGCGCCGCCGGAGGGCGAGCTGGCGCGGCGGATCGCGCTCGTCACGGGCGGCGGCAGCGGCCTGGGCCGCGCCATCGCCCGCCGCTTCGCCGCCGCGGGCGCCCACGTCGTCGTGACCGACCTCGACGCGGCGGCGGCCGAGACGGTGGCGGCCGAGCTGCTGCAGCGCCACGGCGCCGGGCGGGCGGTGAGCCTGCGGCTCGACGTAACGGACGAAAGCTCGGTGGCGGCGGGCATCGAGGCGACGCTGCTGGCCTACGGCGGGCTGGACATCGTCGTGTCCAACGCCGGCATCGCCCCCTGCGCGCCGCTCGTGGACACCGACCTGGCCACCTGGCAGCAAAGCCTCGCCGTGAACGCCACCGGCCACTTCCTCATCGCGCGCGCCGCCTTGCGGCTGTTCCAGGCGCAGGGGCGGGGCGGCAACGTGGTGTTCGTCGCCACGAAGAACACGCTCGCGCCCGGCGGCAGCTTCGCGGCCTACAGCGCGGCGAAGGCGGCCGAGCTGCAGCTCGCGCGCGTGCTGGCCATCGAGGGTGGGCCGCTCGGCGTGCGCGTGAACATCATCAACCCCGACGCGGTTTTCCAGGACACGAACCTCTGGTCGCCCGAGATGCGCGCCGGCCGCGCGGCGCAGCACGGCATCCCCGTCGAGGCGCTGCCCGACTACTATCGCCAGCGCAACCTGCTCGGCGCGCCGATCTACGCCGCGGACGTGGCCGAGGCGGCCCTGTACTTCGCCTCCGACCGCGCGGCGAAGACCACCGGCTGCATCCTCACCGTGGACGGCGGCCTGCGCGAGGCGTTCCCGCGATGAGCGGACCTACCCCCCCGGCCCCCCTCGCCATCGCCCCCGAGGTAGCCTCCGCCCTCGAAGCCGGTGCGGCGGTCGTCGCGCTGGAGTCTACCGCCATCGCCCACGGGCTGCCGTGGCCGGACAACCTGGCCGTGGCGCGGGCGATGGAGGCGGCCGTGCGTGCGGCGGGCGCGGTGCCGGCGACCATCGCCGTGCTCGACGGGCGCGTGCGCGTGGGGCTGGGCGCCGCCGAGCTGGAGCGCATCGCGCGCGACCCCGGCATCGCCAAGCTGAGCTGGCGCGACCTGCCCGTCGCCGTGGCGCGCGGCGGCGACGGCGCCACCACCGTCGCGGGCACGCTGGCCGTGGCGGGGCGCGTCGGCATCCGCGTCTTCGCCACGGGCGGGCTGGGTGGCGTGCATCCCGGCGCCGAAGCGACCTTCGACATCTCCGCCGACCTGGGCGCGCTGGCGCGCACGCCCTGCCTGGTCGTGTGCAGCGGCGCGAAGTCGCTGCTCGACCTCGCGCGCACGCTGGAGCTGCTGGAGTCGCTGGGCGTGCCCGTGCTCGGCTACGGCACGGACGAGCTGCCCGCCTTCTACACGCGCACGAGCGGCCTGCGCCTGGCCGCGCGCGTGGACACGGCGGCCGAGGCGGCGGCGGTGGCGGCGGCGCAGTGGACGCTTGGGCTGGGCGGCGGGCTCGTGCTGGCGGTGCCGGTGCCCGCGGCGGCGGCGCTCGACGCGGCCGCGGTGGCGCGCGTGCTGCAGGCCGCCGAGGCGCGCGCGGCGGCCGCCGGCGTGCGCGGGCCGGCGCTCACGCCGTTCCTGCTCGCCGACCTGCACGCCCACTCCGGCGGCCGCACGCTCGCCGCGAACGCCGCGCTCCTCGAGCACAACGCGGCCGTTGGCGGGGCCGTGGCCGCCGCCCTCGCCGCCCTCACCGCGCCCTCCGCCGACGACCTGCCGTAGCCCGCGCCCGTGCCCCACGAGCAGCCGGGCAGTGGGTCCATCGGCTGCGAACCCGCCACCTCCCCGCACGGCCGTCGCTGCCACCCAGGCGGGTGGCAGCGCGCCCGCCGCCCGGGCGCGCTGCGCTTTGCCGGCGCGCTCATATGCACTTCTTACACGGCGCTTGTGACTCCTTAGCGGGCCACGCCGTATCACTTAATGGAGAGCGCCGCGGGCGTCGCGGTATGCCCGGCACGCGACCTGCGTTCCTTTAGTTGAAGCATGCGGGATGCAGCATCGTCGCGGGGCGACCGAGCAGTAAGAGCGCGCGGCGAGCGGATGGCGAGGTGAATAGTCGTGATGAGTAACCAGCTTGAGCTTACGCTGACCGGGGCCCCCGCGCTGCGCGCGCCGGTCCTGCTAGCCGCCGTGGCCGGCTGGGGCGATGGCGCCGTGGCCGGCACGGCCGCGATCCAATACGTGATGGGCAAGCACGGCGCCGAGCGGCTGGGCGGCTTCGACTCGGACGAGATCTACCAGTACACGACGACGCGGCCCGTCACGCTCCGGCGCGACGATGGCAGTCGCGACCTGGCCTGGCCCAGCCTGGAGCTGCACGCCTGCCGGCTGCCCGACGCGCCGCACGACCTGCTGCTGCTTCTGGGGCCGGAGCCCGACCTGCGCTGGCGCGCCTGCGCCGAGGCGATCGTGGCCGTCGCGCGGCGCCTCGAGGCGAGCAAGGTGCTCGTGCTGGGCAGCTACTGGGACCAGGTGTCGCACCTCGGCCAGCCGCTGCTCTCGGGCCGCGCGGCCGACGCGGCGATGCGCCAGGCGCTGAGCGCGCTGGACATCCGCGAGTCGCGCTACCAGGGGCCGACCGGCTTCACCTCGGCGCTGCTCGACGCCTGCGCGCGCCACGAGCTGCCGGCGGCCGGTGTGTCGGCGCGGGCGCCGCACTACGCGCAGGGCATCATGCACCCGCAGCTCTCGTGGGCGCTGCTCCGCGTCGTCGAGCAGCTTAGCGGGGTGCGGCTGGACCTGGCGGCGCTCGACGAGGCGGGCCGCGAGCAGGCGCGGCGGCTCACCGAGCGCATTCAGCAGGAGCCGAAGCTCTGGCAGTACGTGCAGATGGTGGCCGCCCAGCACGGCCAGCTCGCGCCCGGCGACAGCTTCCAGCAGGGGCTGTGGGCCACGCTGGCCGCCGCCCCGGAGATCACGCCCGACGTGCCGCCGCGGCCGGCCGACGCCGAGCTGCCCAGCGGCGCGGAGATGGTCGACGCGGTCGAGTCGTTCTTCCGCGGCAGCCGCCGCGAAGGCTAGCCGATAGTCACCCGCCTCCTTCCAGAGGGGCCGGCCTCGGGGGATCTCCCGAGGCCGGCCCTTTTCTCACGCGCTGTCCCGCTGCTGCTGCCCGGGCCGCGCCCCCGCCAACGGCCACGCCGGGCCTTCACCCGGTAGCCCTCAACCCGGTGGTTCCGCCCCCCGATATATGAAGTGGGTCTGAAATTACCACACGACCTGCCACGGCAGGCGCGGGGGCGAAGCGACGGCCGCCCCGCATCCACCGTGGCTCGGCAACTTGGGGAGGCGCTCCGTGATCGTCAAGCAATCGGTTATCAGCGCAGTCGCTGCGGTTGGGCTTTGCGTCCTGGCGCTGCTGCTCGGGAGCAGCATCTACCTCGTGCAGCAGTCCATCAGCGCCGAGGAGACGGCGGTGCGCCGCCAGGCCGAGTTCAAGCAGCTCGGCATCGACCTCGCCAACGCCTCGGACCTCCTGACCAACGAGGTGCGGCGCTACGTGGTCACGACCGACAGCCAGCACCTGCGCAACTACTGGACCGAGATCGACACCACGCAGACGCGCGACCGGGTGCTGGCGCGGCTGAAGGAGCTGGGCGCGCCTCAGGACGAGTTCGACCTGCTGGCGCTCGCCAAGAAGAACTCCGACGCGCTCGTGGACACCGAGACGCGCGGCATGCGCCTGGTGCTCGAAGCGCTGGGCGTGCCGCCCACGTCCATGCCCGCCGCCGTCGCGGCGTATCGGCTCAGCCCCGCGGACCAGGCGCTCGACGCGGACGCCCAGCTCGCCAAGGCGCGCGAGATCATGTTCGACGCGAAGTACGACCAGGACAAGCGCGTCATCATGGAGCCGGTCGCCGAGTTCCAGGCGAAGATGAACGCGCGCGCCGCCCGCGAGGTCGAGGCCGCCCGCGACGCCACGGGCAGGGCCATCAAGCTGCTCGGCGCGAGCGCGCTCCTCATGGTGCTCGGCGTGGCCGCGCTGCTGTGGGCGTTCCATCGCCTGCTGGGCGTGCCGGTGGCTCAGTACACGCGGGCGCTGGCCGGGCGCGCCGCTGACGACTGGGAGTTCGCGCTCCAGCCGGCCGGCACGGCCGAGCTGCGGCACCTGGCCGCCACCTTCAACGAGCAGTTCCACCAGAACGCGCGGCAGGTCGCCGATAACCAGCAGCTCGTGACGCAGCTCACGACGCTGGCCGCCGAGGTGGCGGCGAGCGCCGACCGCGTGAGCAGCGCCAGCGCCGAGCTGGCCCAGGTGACGGAGCAGGCCGGCGCCGCCAGCCAGCAGGTCACGACCGCCATTCAAGACGTGGCCCGCGGCGCCCAGGAGCAGGCCAGCGCGGCGCAGGAGAGCCAGCGCTCGGTCGAGGAGCTGCTGCGGGCAATCGACCAGGTGGCCGCGGGCGCCCAGGAGCAAGCGCGCGGCGTGGCGAGCGCCAGCGAGACGACCAGCCAGATGGCGGCCGGCGTCGAGCAGGTGGCCGCGAACGCCCAGACGGTCGCCGCGACCAGCCAGCAGACCCGCGCCACGGCCGCCGACGGCGCGCGGGCCGTGCAGCAGACCGTGGCCGAGATGGAGCAGATCCAGGCGGTCGTCACGCAGGCCGCCGCCCGCATCGGGGAGCTAGGCCAGCTCGGCGAGCGCATCGGCGCGGTGGTCGAGACGATCGACGACATCGCCGAGCAGACGAACCTGCTCGCGCTGAACGCCGCCATCGAGGCAGCGCGCGCCGGCGAGCACGGCCGGGGCTTCGCGGTGGTGGCGGACGAGGTGCGCAAGCTGGCCGAGCGCTCGCAGCGCGAGACCAAGGCGATCGGCGAGCTGATCCGCCAGGTCCAGACTGGCACGCAGGAAGCCGTCCGCGCGATGGAGCAGGGCAGTCAGAAGGTGACGGTCGGCTCGGCCCAGGCGCGGCAGACGGGGGAGGCGCTCGGCCAGATCCTGCGCGCGGTCGAGCAGACCGTCGCACAGGTGGGCGACATCGCCCGTGCCGCCGAGGAGATGGTCGCGCGCAGCCGCGAGGTCAGCGGCACGATGGCCAGCATCTCCGCGGTGGTCGAGCAGGCCACGGCGGCCACCGAGGAGATGGCGGCCACGGCTGGCTCTGTCGGCCAGACCATCAGCGGCATCGCCGCGGTGGCCGAGCAGAACTCGGCGGCCACGGAAGAGGTCTCGGCGTCGGCGGAAGAGATGAGCGCGCAGGTCGAGCAGATGCGCGGCCAGGCGGAGAGCCTGGCCGCCACGGCCACACAGCTCAAGGCGCTCGTCGCCCAGCTCCAGCAGCGCGAGGCGCGGCCGTCCAACGTCGCGCCGCGCCGGCGGGCGAGCGACTGGGCGCCCGGCCCGCACGGCCAGCGTGCCGCCGTCTAGTTCCCGCACTACCAGCGCGCGGGGCGGCCGGTAGAATCCGGCCGCCCCGTCTTCTTCCCGGCGAGCCTTGCCCCTGGCGGCGCGCAGCCCCGCCCCGAGCACGATCAGCAGCGCGCGCGCTCGGCTCACGCCGGCGGGCCTCCGCGCGAGCGCGACGGCGTGCGCCCCTGCACCCACTGGGCCAGCGCCAGCGCGATCACCAGGAGCAGGATCAGCCCGCCCAGCCCCAGGAGTTGCACCATCTGCACGTTCGGCGCCTCGGTGTTCTTCACCGTCTCCAGCAGCAGGTGGCGGACGGCGGCGACGACGGCGATGATCAGGAACGGCTGGACGGTGAGGGGGCGGCCGCCGAGCGAGAGCAGCAGCGTGCCCACCAGCTCGGCGAGGATCAGCGCCAGCAGCGCGTTCTCGGCCACCTCGACGACCGCCTGGCCCTGGTAGACGTGCAGGGTGATGCCGGTCTCCGTGTCCGCGTGCAGGGTGACGCTGCCGAGGAGATCGCCGACGCCGGTCACCAGCACGTACACGCCCATGAGCAGCAGCACGACCGCGATGGCAACCAGCAGCGCGTCCTGCACCAGCCGCAGCCAGCGATGGCAGCTCGCTAGCCACGCCGCCAGCCGCGCCGCCCGCGATGCCGGAAGGGCGTGAGCGCTCGCCCCGCGGCGCGCGCCGCCCGCGTCCACCTGCGGCCGCTCCTCAGCCGGCAACGGCTCCGCCGCTGGCTCCACGCGCCGCCTCCCGCGCTCGCCCGGTCGGTACCGGCCTCAGGATAGCACGCCGCCCGGCCGGAAGAAGCAGTTTTGCCCAATCGGTCACGCGGCGCTCGACGCGGCTACGTCACGGGATAGGTGTAGATCTTATCGTTCCACAGGTTTAAGCCACCCACCCGGCGGAAATCCTCATCGAACGAGGCAAGATCAACGACGCCGCTTTCGTGGGCACAGGCGAGGTGGGCCGCATCCTGCGGCTTCAGGTTGTAGGTGCTCACATAGCCGATTGCCCGAGTGCGCACTTCCGGCGTGACGGCAACCTCGTTGCGCTCGAACCGGCTGATCAGGTCTTCCAACAAACCGAGCCAGGCGGCGAAATAACGCCGTCGAACCACTAGGTCCTGCCAGCGGTCAAGCTGATACCGCTGCCGCCAGTCCACGGGCAGAGCATCGCGGAAATTCTGCCGCCTGATGGCATTCACGAACTCGAGCCAGGAGATTGAGGAGAGATAGAGCATGGTAACACGGTGAGCGCCCAAGCGGAAGATAAAGCGCTCGACCCTCGCGTGGTTTGGGCTAGACGTCACAAAATAGTCGAGGAGATCATTCGTGTCGATGTAGAGCCGCGCGGGAAGCGGCTCGTTGAACGCCCGTTCAGTCGCCGGCACGCTCTTCCGGCCAATTCGCATCCTGGTCTTCGTCTTCCTCATCACTGAAGAAATCAACCGGCGGCACTGGTCTGGTAAGCGCCACAACTCCAGACAGGCGTCGCAGCGCCTCGATGCTCGGCTCCGCGGTCCTTGGATAGTGAGTGACTGCAGGCACCCGCTTTATGGTTTCCATCGTTGACACATCCTTCGATCTGGATTCATGGTTCGTTATCCGACGCTCTTGCAGCTACTATACCGCCCGCGGCACGCCAGGGCCACAAGGCGGCGGCGTGTCAGGCGTCGGCGCCCACGACCTCGGCCAGCGAGCGGCAGCCGTGGGCCGCCAGGCGGGCGACCAGGCCGCGGCACACCTGGCCGGCGAAGGCGGGGCCGCCATAGACGAAGCCGGTGTACGCCTGCACGAGGTCCGCGCCCGCGCGCAGCAGCGCCCAGGCCCCCTCCGCGTCCATCACCCCGCCCACCGCGACAAGCGCCCAGTCGCGCGGCATCTCCCGCCGCAGCACCCGCACCAGCTCGATGGTCCGCGGCAGGATCGGCCGGCCGCTCACCCCGCCGGGCCGCGCCTGGTTCGGGTCGCGCAGGCCCGCGCGGCCCACCGTCGTGTTGCCGAGCATCAGCCCGCTCCAGCCGCCGGCCCGCGCCGCCGCCAGCGTGGCGTCGAGCTGCGCGGGCGTGAGGTCGGGCGAGAGCTTCAACAAGAGCGGCTTGGGCGCCGTGCCCGGCGGCGCCAGCGTGCGGGCGCGCGCGCCGAGCGCCTGCCCGAGGTCGCGCAGCAGCTCCTCGGCGTGCAGGTCGCGCAGGCCCGCCGTATTCGGCGAGCTGATGTTGGCCACGAAGTAGTCCGCGTGCGGGTACAGCGTCTCGAGGGCGCGCACGTAGTCGTCCCAGGCGCGCTCGATGGGCGTGACCTTGTTCTTGCCCAGGTTGGCGCCGATGGGGATCGGCGCGATAGCCCCGCGCGCCTGCAAGGCCCGCCAGCGCGCGAGATGCCCGGCCATGGCCGCCGCGCCCTCGCTGGGGAAGCCCATCGCGTTCACCAGCGCGGCGTCCGCGCGCAGCCGCCAGACGCGCGGGCGGAGGTTGCCAGGCTGCGGCACGGGCGTGACGGTGCCCACCTCGACGTGGCCGAAGCCGAGCGCGGCGAACGCCGGCACGGCGATCCCGTTCTTGTCGCAGCCGGCGGCCAGGCCGAGCGGGTTGGGGAAGCGCAGGCCCAGCCGCTCGATGGCCAGGGCCGGGTGCTCGTAGGCGAGCAGCCGCGCCACCAGCCGGCAGGCGGCCGGCGACGCGCTGAGCCGCGCGAGCAGGACGAGCGTCAGCTCGTGCACGCGCTCGGCGTCGCCACGGCTGAGCAGCGGGAACACGACGCGGCGATAGAGCGCGTCGGCCGCGGCCAGCGCCAGCGGCGCGCGCGGGGCGGTGAGGGCGGGCGCGGCGTCGCCGACGCGGCCGCGAATAGCCGTCTGTGCCAGGGGAGACTCCTTTCCGCTCCGCGCCCGCGCGGCCGCGTGATACCATGCGCGCCCCGCGGGCTTCCCACACATAGCGTACGCGACGCGCCGGCCCGCGCGGCAACACGGCGGGCGAGCTGTGGTATGGCTGTAAGCTCGCGGCGCTCGGCCGCGGCCAGGGCGGCCCGACGCCGCGGTCGAGCGCCAAGCCGCTCAAGCATCGCGGATGGCCATTGACAGCCGCGGGGGCGCGGGACTACCATCGCGACACCAGACACCCGGCCGGGCGGAGCGTAGCCTATTCCGCTCGCCATGAGGCCCGGGCGCGACGAGGAGGCGGCGATGCGGCGACGCGCGCGGTGGATCGCGGCGGGCACGAGCCTGCTGCTCGCGGGGATGCTCCTGGCAGCGTGCGCCGGCCCGCCAGCCGCCGCACCGGCCCCACCAGCGGCGGGCGCCGCGAGCGCGCCAGCCCCACCGGCAGCGTCGGCGGGCGCCGCGAGCGCACCGGCCGCGGCCAGCGGGGCCAGCGCGCCGGCGGCGCTCAAGGGCCGCGACGCTTACCCCGCGCCCGACGATGCCGAGACGAAGATCAAGGCGGCCTGGTGCGCCGTGGCGGGCGCGATGTTCCCCCTCTGGGTCGCCAAAGACGCCGGCATTTTCCAGCGCCACCGCCTCGACGCCGAGCTGGTCTTCATGCAGGGCGGCAGCCCCTGCGTCGCGGCGATGACGAACGGCGAGGTCGACTTCCTGGAGAGCGCCGGCGGGCTCATCGCCGGGCTGATGGCGAGCAACGACGGGCTGGTGATCGCGAACCTCTACCTGGGCAATCCCTACCGCCTGATCGTCACGCCCGACATCGACCGCGTCGAGGGCCTGCGCGGGCGGCGGCTGGCGATCAGCCGGCCGGGCGAGTGGGACAACCGCCTGAACGAGGTCATGCTGGAGCGCCACGGCCTGCGGCCGAACGAAGACGTGACGCTCGTGCCGGTGGGCGGCCAGACCGACCGCTACAACGCGCTCAAGGCGGGCGTGGTGGACGGCACGACGGTGAACCCGCCCGTGAACCTGGCGGCGAAGAACGAGGGCTTCCGCGAGATCTTCAACCTGAACGACCTGAACTTCTCGGGCGTGTACATCAGCCTGTACACGGCGCGCAAGACGATGGAGCAGCGGCCCCGGCTGGTGGAGCGCTTCCTGGCGGCGATGGTCGAGGCGAGCGCCTACGCCCGCGCCGACAAGGAGTTCACGATCGGGCTGATGAGCAAGTACCTGCAGCTCAACGACCGCGAGGCGCTAGAGGGCGCGTACCAGGCCTACGCGGCGGAGATGCTCGCGATCCCGCCGCGCGTGCCGCTCGACGCCGTGCAGGCGGTGATCGACGAGACGCTGACGCTGAACCCGAACGTGCCGGTGCGCGAGGCCGCGCAGATCGTGGACAACCGCCCGCTGCAAGCGATCGAGGCGAGCGGCTTCGTGGACACCGTGCTAGCCGCCTACCCGGCGCGCAACTAGGCGCCTGTCACCTCTGAAATCGTGGCTTGGCCCACATCGGCCTAAAGGCCGGGCCCGCCGTCGCTGACCCGCGGCCCGGCCTTTAGGCCGGCGTCATGGGCCAGCAGGCCGTCTGGGCCAGAGAACCGGGACCAGGTAGGGAGTTCGCGGTGAGGTGAGGCGATGAGCGTGCTGGGGCGATGGGTGCGGCGGCCGGTGGAGTGGGTGGCGCACGCGGTGCGGCCGGGCGCGCCGGCGGGCCGCGGGGGCGGCGGCGCGGGCGCTACGACGGATCCGGCGCACCTCGTCAAGTGCCCGGCCTGCGAGGGCAGCGGCAACTGCCGCGTCTGCGGCGGCGCCGGCACGGTAGACCGCCTGATGGCCGTGTCGGGCGCCGAGTCGACGGGCTTCCTGAACCGCGAGCCCGTCCAGACCATGAAGACCATCAAGTGCCGCGCCTGCCCCGGCTCGAAGGGGCGCTGCCGGAGCTGCGGCGGGCGGGGCGTCATCGCGACGCCAGCAGCCCCCGCGGACTGAGATCGGCACGGCCGAGGCGCGCGGACGGGAGTTCCATGCCCCGTGCGTTTGCGCCCACCGTAGGCGCACGGCGCGGCACGGCGCTTGCTGCCACCCGGATCGCCCCACGGCCGCGCCTGGCGTGCGTGGGCGCGGTGGCCGTGGTATGCTCCGGTGCTAGAGGCGGGTGGAGCAACGCGCCCGCGCGGAACGGGAGGAACGGATGCCGATCAAGGTAGTGGACCTCAAGGAGATGGCCCGGGCAGAGAACCCGAAGCGCACCGTGCTCATCAACGGCCCGCGTCTGCACGCCTGGTTCCATCCGTACCTGGCGCCCGGCCAGAAGGACGAGATGCACTGCCATAACCAGGACCAGACCTTCTACTGCATCGAGGGCGAGTGCACGATGCACTTCCCCGACGGCACGAAGTCGGTGCTGAAGCCAGGCATGGTGGCGCTGATCACCGGCGGCTCCTTCTACCAGCTCGAGAACACGGGCACCGGCCCGATGATCCTGATGGGCAACCGCTCAGGCAGCTCCGAGGCCACGCAGACGATCGGCTATGAGACGCGCCAGGAGCTGTTCCCAAAGAACGGCCCGCCGCCCAAGGGCACGCAGATTCTCGTCTAGCGCCCGGGCTGCGCTCATACCGGCGGGGGCCGCGCGCGCGGCCCCCGCCGTCTGTTACAGAGCGTCGTCCCCTGCGTCAGCGGCCGCCTATCCGACCGCCGTTCTCGGAACCTCGGGCGGCCCAGCGACCCCACGGACGGGATACCGCGGTGCGCCTGGCTACTCGTACACCTCGTCGTGGCTGCCGATGTCGAGCAGGATGATCTCACGCTCCGCCAGCTTGAGCGTGAGGGTCAGACGATACCGTACTCGTCAATCAGCGCTTGAGCCGTGACACGCCGCACACGACCGGCCTCGACGTCGGCCAACGCCGCCTTCACACGAGCGACGTACGCTTCCTCTTGGGCTTCGATTAGCTCCTGATACTGCGCCTCATCGAGGACCACATAGCGCGGCTGGTCGTTCTTGATAACGTGCACCGGCCCTTCTTTCAGCGCCTCGTCCACGGCGCTGATACCACGGCGCTTGATCTCGCGAGCCGGTATCGTCCTCATTGCGCTACCCCACCGGTACTGCTAGCCGTACTATATCGAGTACCAAGCCACCGAACAAGCGCGGCGTATCGCTCAAGCCTGATACTTCTCGACCAGCTCCAGGACCAGGCTGTTGCCGCCGGGAGGGTCCAGGTAGGCGTTCCGGCCGCGCGAGCCGTTCCAGGGGCTGCCGGGGGCGAGCGCGTAGCCGTCGGCCGCCAGCGCGGCGATGGCCGCTTCCAGGTTGTCCACCGCGAAGCAGAGGTGGTGCTGCGCCTCGTCGCGCCCGCCGAGGAACGCCGCGAGGGGCGTGTCGGCGCGGAGCGGCTGGTGCAGCTCGACGATGTTGCGGCCGTCCGAGAGATAGCCGCGGATGACGCCGCGCTCCGTGAGCACGAGCTTCGACGCCACCCGCAGGCCCAGCCGGGCGTAGCGCGCCGCCGTGGCCTCGAAGTCGCGCACCACCACACCTACGTGGTCCAGAGTGCCGTTCACCATCGCCCTGCTCCCAAGCTGAGATGGGACACCGCCGCGTCCGCGGCATACTACCACGCCAGCGGGCGGCCGCGGCGCGAGCAGGGTCGGCAGCGGCGACTGGCGCGTCGCTGCAGCGTACAAGCGCGATGATGTCGGGGGCAGAAACGCCGCGGGGACGAGGCTGGCTCAGATCCCTTCCGAGCCAGCCTCGCCCCCGGCGAGCGTCTATGGGGCAGCGCGGCGTGTTATGGCGTGGCGCCGGGCGCGATGCGTGCCCGGCGCCGCGAAATCACCGCCGCGGGGCTGGCCGACTGCCGGCCTCCTCGGCTGTCGAGCTGCGCAGCAGCCGGTCTGCCTCGGCGTAGTCGTGGGCCGCCTGCTCCTGCGGGACCCGGGTCCGCTCCGCCGCTGCCGGATCGCGTCCCGGCGCGCGCCCCGCCACCCCGGCCGCGCGCGCGTCGTCGGGCGGCTCGCCCTCGACCATGGCATTGTCGGGCACCACGATCAGGTCCTCACCCACCCGGATGTCGGTGTCCGCGCGGACGTAGCGCGCCTCGGACCGTCCGCCCCCAAACCATCCCTCCACGACCTCGGCTGGGTTAGGCGGCGCGCCCAGCGCGTAGCCGCTAATCCGTCCGTTCGCGCCTTCGACGAGCACGTCGTCCAGAGAGCCAAGCAGCTTGCCGCCCTGGGTGACCACCTTCCGCCCCAGCAGTTTCGAGAGGCGGGGCAGCGCCCCCGGGTCGTCCGCCATGGATCCGGTGTCCCCCGCATCGCTGACTGTGATGGCGTCTTCCCCCATCGCGCGCAGCGCCGCGGCGGGCACAATCAGGTGGTGCTGCCCGCCGAGCAGCGACCCGCCCTCGGAGACCACGAGCCCGGCGATCTGGCGGCCGCGCGGGTCGAGCAGCACCTCGTCCACAGTCCCGAGCTTCTTGGCGGTGCCCACGTCGACGACGGCGCGGCCCTGTAAGTCTTTCGCTCGTATCATCATGCTCTCCTCGTGGCCCATAGCAGCAGCCGGCGCGGCCTTCTAGACCAGGTTGGGGGAGGGCCGCGATGGCCCTCCCCCAACGCCGCCCCTGCCGGCTGCCAGGCCGCGGCTAGCGCGCCCGCGCCGGGGCCGCGCACTCCCAGGCATCCCGAATCTTGGCGGCGACGCGGTCCCACGGCGTATCCGGGTGCCGCCGCTCCCAGTCCTGCCGCAGCTCCGGCTCGACGGCCGACCACGGCCGGTCGTGGTACTGCGGCGCCTGCTGCATCTCCCAGGCATAGCGATAGCAGGGCTCGTCGGCCTCCCAGCGGTCCCCGCGGCTACCGAAGTGCTGCTCCCAGCTCGCGCGGTAGCGCGGCATCACCTCGTCCCAGCGGCGGGCGGTCGGCTGCGCGCCAGCGTTCGGGCCTGGCTGGCTGGGCATCGCCTCCTGGCGCGGCGGGGCGGCGTTCATGTCGCGCGTCTCGGGGTGCTGGCTCGCTCCGTCCGCCTGAGGGCGCGGCGCCTGGTTCGGCGCCGAGGTCGCCCCGGCGGCGGCGGGCCGGGCCTCCGCCGCCTGGCCGCCATAGCTCAGCAGCCGATCGAAGAACGAGCGGTACCGTCGCAGCGCGAGACGCAGGTCCTCCGTGGAGACATCGCTCCCCTGGCTCCACTGGCTCTCCAGCTTGCTCCGCTCAGCCGCGAAGATCTCCGCCAGCCGCTTCATGACCTCCGCGACCAGCTCGTCCGCTTGCTCCACGGCGCGGCGCGGCTCGTCGACGAAGCCCGTCTGCACGTCATCCCAGCGGTCCCGGAAATGCTGCGTCTCGTCTTGCCCGAACAGCGCTACTTGCGTCCCGTCGGGCGTGGGCGCGCTCGTTCCGCTTGGGCTAGGCGGCTGGTCCTGGCCGCTCTGGCGCTCCGCCGCCGCGGCCATGTCCGCCGTACTCAGCTTCTGCTCTGGTCGCTCGCTCACCGTCGTACCTCCGTCTGCTCTGGCTGCTCGCTCTTCAGAAGATCGTCGAACAGTGCCCGGTAGTGCACCATCGCCTGGCGCAGCTCCTCCGTGCTCGCTTCGCCGCGCTGCGCCCGTTGGGCAATGGCGTGGGCCACCCGGTAGTGCTGGACCACGTCGGCGTGGTCGACGGAGATGTCGGCGGCGCGCTGCTCGAAGGCTCCCATTGGATAGCCACGCGCCCGCATTACCTCGTCAACCAGCCGATCCGCGTCGGCCATCGCGCCCGCCGGATCGTCCACGAAGCGCGCCTGGGCCGCGCGCCAGGCCTGCGCAAAGCGCTCGCGATCCGGGGCGGGCAGCGGCCGAATGTGGAGCTGCTCCACGCGCTCCTGACGCGCCGCCAGCTCCGCCTCCGCGCGCCGCGGATCGCCCGAAGTGCGGACCGCACGGCTATACTCCGGGCCAAATCGCTCCCGCAGCTCCGCCGACCGCCGCTTCTGGCTGTACGCCCAGGCCGCAATCGCCGCGATCACCACGATCGCCACGACTACGACAACGATTAGCGTCGTCTGGTCCATGTAACGCTCCTTTGCCGAACGCTCGGGGCCAATCCCGAGCCTTGCGCCTGGTCGCTCCGGCGCCGCGCCCGAATCAGGAGGGCCGGCGCGAGCCACACTTCGGAAATCGCAGGCCGCGTGCCACTCCAGTCCGGACGGCGGCAGGCAGCACCGGCAAACGCCGCGAGCGCAGGGTACCGGCGCGCCAGCGCGCCGCCCCGCCCCCCCGACGACCCCTGTCGCCGGCTTCATCCCCGGGCGTCGGCGCTGCTGGCAGGGCGCGCGATTCGTGGCACGCTAGTTGCTGCCCCGGCCGGTCGGCCCAACGCGATGGGCGTAGGACGACGATCCGGTAGCGCCCCGGGCGGGGCGTGGGCCTACGGAGGTGGAGCGATGATCCGGGCAAGCGCGTTATATGGGCGGCCTGTCGTCGACCTAGCGGCGGCGGAGAAGCTCGGGGAGGTGACCGCCGTCCTGCTCGCCCCCGAAGCTCGCCATCTCGCCGGGCTCGTCATCGCGCCCCGACGGGCGATGATCGGCCAGCGGCAGGAGACCTACCTCCCGGCGAGCGCGATCCACAGCATTGGCCCCGACGCCATCATGGTGCGCGGCCCACAGACGACGGGCGACGAATACAGCTTCCTGACGGCGCTCGCCTCGCGCCCCCGGGTGGCCGACCTCACCGGGCGCAAGCTGGTCACCGACAGCGGCCTCCTGCTCGGCGCGCTGTCCGACGTGCTGCTCGACGAGACGGACGGGACGCTCCTCGGCTACGCCTTCGACCCCGTGAACGTCGGGGGAGTGTTCACGCTAATCCGGCGCACCGTCCGCTCGCAATCCCTCGACTACGTGCGCGCCGACGCCGACATCCGCATCGGCAACGCCTTGCTCGTCGTGCCCGACGAGGCGGTAGTGCACGAGCGCGCCCAGGAGCCGGACCGGAGCCCCGCGCCGCCCCACGAGCTGCCCAGCCAGGTACCGGGCGACGACGCAAGCCGCGAGGCGAGCCGCGACGCGATGCCCTCGGGCGCGCGCCCCTAGCGATCCGCGCGCTCGCGGCGCGCTCCTCAGGTGCTGGCGCCCGCGTCCAGCCACCGGCGAATCCGCACCCCGCGCGGACCTCGCCGAGCCGCCGATCCGTCGGGCGGAGCGCCTAAGCCGGAGGCCGCGGTTGGTCCCCACATCGCCGCCGTGAACGGCGGGCCAATAGACGCGACTCAGGCCCGCCGTTCACGGCGGCGGCCGGCGCTGCAGTGCAAGGAGGGCCGCCAGCGTAGCGCCGCCGCGCCCTGGCATGATACAGGCCGACGCGGCGGAGCGTGCAGAGGAGGAACAGTTGCGCCTGCGCATCCTCCTCCGGTAGCTGGCGGAGCTCAGTCGCCATCCCCTCCAGGGCCGCCAGGCTGGCCGCACCGTCTACGCGCCGTACCCACCGACTGAATGTTTCTGGCGCCATACTGCTCCACCTGCTACCGGCGGGATGACCGCCACCAGCGCCCGCGCCCGTCCACCGTCTCCCAGGACGCGCCTACCGGGCGCCTACCTCCCTACCCATGGATGTTCAGCAGGGTGCCCGTGTCCGCCCAGTTCCAGAACCAGGCGGCGTCCTCCTCGCTCAGCCCCAGGCAGCCGTGGCTGCCCGGGTAGCCAAAGTCGCTGGACCAGTAGTTGTAGTGAATGGACGCGCCGTCGTCCGTGAAGTACTGCGTATAGAGCACGTGCTCCAGGTAATAGCCATGCGGGTCGTCGTGGGGGATGCCCAGAGTCTCGCTGTCCATCGTCTCGTCTTCGACGCGACGGCGAATATGGTACTGCCCTGCGGGCGTCTCACTCAGCGCCCGCCCCTTGATCGCGAGCGCCGAGTAGACCGGCTGGTCGTCCTCGTACGCCGTCAGCGAGGCGGGCTCGTCGAGGTCTACGTCGATCCAGCGGCCGGGGAACGTTTGCGGCGGGGGCTGGGGCAGGCGCACCTCGGCAGCGTGGACGTACTCCTGGTCGCCCATGCGGTACCATGCGTCCCCGTCCTCGCCCACCACGCTTTCCGCCACCCACACGGCCTCGTTGTGGTGCAGCGTCCGGATGAGCGTGTCGGCGCGGACCGCAGGCGCGCTGCGCAGATTGAGATCACCGACGACGCGGCCGGGCAACTGCACGGGCTGCGCGCTGTCGGCAGCCTCGCCCACGTCGGCGCCGCCACCGTCGTCCGGGGCAGCCGGGCTGTCCTGCCCCATGGCCCGCGGGACGGGCAGCGCGATCAGCAGCCCCAGCAGCAGGACCAGCACTCTCCCGCGCATATCCAGCAACCTCCCTCACCCGCCCGCGTGGCGGCCCTGCCGCCAGCACGGCTTCATGGTGAGCAAGATGCAGGGAGCATGCCGGGCCGTCAGCCCAGGTGCGTGACCAGTTGGCGATCTGGTCGCCGCCTCGGCACCCGCGAGCCGATCAGGCCGGCGTGAGGTCGCCGAGCACGGCCTCGAACTCCTCCAGCGCGGCGCGCAGGTCCTCGACGATCTCCGCGGCGATCACGTCGGGATCGGGCAGGTTGGCCGACTCCTCCAGCGACTCGTCCTTCAGCCAGAAGATGTCCAGGCTCACCTTGTCGCGCTGCAGCAGCTCGTCGTAGCCGTACGCCCGCCAGCGGCCGTCCGGGTCCTCGGGCGACCAGGTCGGCTGGCGCTGGTGGCGGTTCTCGGCGTGGTAGCACGCCACGAACTCGTCGAGGTCGCTCCGCTTGAGCGGGTTCGTCTTCAGCGTGAAGTGCATGTTCGTGCGCAGGTCGTAGATCCAGAGCGCCCGCGTCCACGGCGTCGCGCTGGCCGGCTTGCGGTCGAAGAACAGCACGTTCGCCTTCACGCCCTGCGCGTAGAAGATGCCCGTGGGAAGCCGCAGCAGCGTGTGGACGTCGCATTCGTGGAGCAGCTTGCGGCGGACGACCTCGCCCGCCCCGCCCTCGAACAACACGTTGTCGGGCACGACCACCGCCGCCCGCCCGTGGATCTCCAGCAGCGTCTTGACGTGCTGCACGAAGTTGAGCTGCTTGTTGCTCGTCGAGGCCCAGAAGTCGTCTCGCACGACCGTCAGCGCCTCCCGCTCCTGCTCGCCCTCGGCGTTGACCACCAGCACGCTCGACTTCTTGCCGAACGGCGGGTTGGTCATCACGACGTTGAAGCGCCGGCCGGGATCGGCGGCCAGGCTGTCGCCCTTCTCGACAGGCGGGCTGCCCTCGGCCGTCGTCGGCCCGATGCCGTGCAAGAACAGGTTCATCGCGCACAGCCGCACCACGTCGTCCACGATGTCCACGCCCCAGAGCGCTTCCAGTTGCAGGTGGCGCCGCTGGTCGGGGTCCAGGTAGCGGTTGTTCTTCACGACGTAGTTGTAGGCGGTGATCAGGAAGCCGCCGGTGCCGCAGGCGGGATCGCAGATCGTCTCCCCCGGCGCCGGGCGGATCACGTCCACGATGGCCTCGATCAGCGCCCGCGGCGTGAAGTACTGGCCCGCGCCGCTCTTGGTGTCCTGGGCGTTCTTGTCCAGCAGCCCCTCGTAGGCGTCGCCCTTCACGTCGCCGAGCACGCTCCACTGCTCGCGATCAATCAAGTCCACGATCAGCCGCCGCAGCTTCGCGGGGTCCTGAATCTTGTTCTGCGCCTTGCGGAAGATGATCCCGAGCATGCCGGGCTGCTTGCCCAGCTCCTCCAGCAGGTGGCGGTAGTGCGCCTCCAGGTCGTCGCCGTCGCGCGCCAGCAGGCTCGGCCAATCGTAGCCGGCGGGGATCGCCGACGGCTGCCGCCAGGGCGGCTGCGTCCGCTCGTGCGCCATCTTGAGGAACAGCAGATAGGTGAGCTGCTCGACGTAATCGCCGTACGACAGCCCGTCGTCGCGCAGCACGTTGCAGTAGTTCCAGAGCTTCTGGACGATCTGCTGCGAGTGGTTGGCGCCGCTCACGATGCCGTCCGGCGCGCTGGGGGCGCGGGCTCCCAGGCCGCCGGGGTGCGGCCGTGGTAGAGCACGTCGGGGTCCACGTCGGCGCCATTCGGCCAGACAATCGTGCCGAGCTGCGGATCCACGCGCACCGCTATCCCCCTCAAGCGCGGTAAGCTTCCTCTTGCGAGAAGTCGAGCCGCCAGGTCAAAGCCCCAGCTCGCGCTGCAGTTGCTCGAGCGAGACCGTGCGCCCCGCGCGGAAGTCCTCTTCGGCCTCCCGGGCCGCGAGGCGCTCCGCTTCCGTCTCGGGCTCGTCGTCCCACGGCGCATTCAGGAGGGCGCGCAGTAGCGGGTCGTCGCGCAGGGCGGCGAGATACTCCGCCGCCGCGTCCATCGCATCGTCGGGCAGCTCGTCGATCAGGTGGTAGAGCGCGTCTCGGGTCATCATGAGTGCCCCCGGCTGTCGCAAGACCATGATACCGGACGCCGCGCCGCCGGCGGGCTAGAGCAGCCGGGTCTGGCGCGCGGCGCCGGCCGCCCGCCCATTCGCGCGGCCGCGGCGCGGCGCGGGGAGCGCGGCCCGCTCGGCGCGGATGCGCTCCAGCAGCACGCTCGCCGGCTCGTCGGTCGGGTCCTGGGGCACCAGCTTGCCCTCGAACGCCCGCTTCAGGATCGTCTGCCGCAGCCGCTCCGCGCGCTTCAGATTCGCGTCCACCACCGCCTCCAGCTCCTCCACAACCGACAGCCGCCTCTCCACCTCGGCCACAATGCGTTGCTGCTCAGTGAGCGGCGGCAGCGGGAACGGCAGCTTCGCGAATCGGCCTGCTCCGAGGTGCGCGATGTTCACTGTCCAACGAGCGACGCGCCGGAAGGTGCCGTCGCGCATATAGCTCCTGAACACGATCAGCGCGTACCGCGGATCGACCGCCGCTCCTGCCCGGAAGCGGACGAGCGTGTTCTGGAAGCACGCGCCTGGTATTTCGTCGCGGAACATAGCCGGGCGGCCCAGCCACTCGAGGCTCTGCCCCTCGTTCAGAAGGATGTCCCCGTACTTCAGGCCGTAGGTCTCGTACTCGCCGGGCGTGAAGTTCATCTCCATGGCATCCGTGGTATCGATCCGGTCCTCGAACACGTTGGCGACCCGTAGATAGGGCCGCATATGAGGACCGTTGTGGTGCTGCGGAGATCGCTGGCGTCCCAGCGTGACCGTGCCCGCGTCCTCCACGCGCACCCAGGCCCAACCCGCCGGCAGGGCTGGAACGTCTTCCCACACCCGACTGAGACCTTCATCCGCCGTTGGCTCCGGCGCCACAGAAGATACGTCACGGAGTCGGTGTTCACTGCGCACCGCATCCAGCTCGTTTGACACCAAGCGCCCCTCTCGGGCAGCGCGCAGCACGGCGGTGCGGTATCGGTCGAGCCTCACCCGCACCCTTTGCAGCGCGTCCACCGCCGCGTCGAGCCGCGTGAACTGCCGCTCGATCTCGGCCGTCACCCGTTCCATCTCCGATAGAGGGGCTAGCGGAATGCGAATGCGCCGTATCCGGTCCTGGCCAATGTTGCGCATAGACTCCTGGTTGCCCGTGGCAAGCCGCTCGATCTGACGGCGGCCGAGGCCAGCACGCAGCACGTAAAGCAACCACTTCGGGGGAACGCCAACGAGTCGAAGCCTTAGCGTCTTATCGCTGAGCATAACGTGCCGACGCACGCGTCGAGCGATTACGCAGGCGCCGACCAGCTGGATCGTGTTGGCACGACTGAAGAGGAAATCCCCCTCACGGATCAGCAGGGCGGGGTCAAACTGGTTGGTGTCGAAGCAGGTCTTACTCTCGTCCTCGTCATACTCACCCCACGTGACGGCGCTGACTTTGGCCACCCCGACCTCTCCCTCCTCGGGCGGTCGTTCCTCGCACTTGAAGCTCCTTCCGGCCTCTATCCTAATGATGATGTCGTCTACACTCACCCATTGCCATCCAGCCGGCAAAAGGCTCTGCTCATCGATGGCGGAGAGCAGCTTCCAGCTCGTGGGTACGGCATCACTCACGCCGCCAGCACCTCATTGAGTTCGTCGAGCAGCGGGCCGAGCTGAGCGCCGGACAGCGCGGAGGGAAGGGAGTGCGGATGCGGTTGGCATGATGTAGCCCACCGCCGCCCTGAAGGGCGGGCCTGAAGCCCATTCCGCTGCCCGCGCCCGCCCTTATGGAGGTCAAGCGAGTAGCTCGCTACCGCTCGCCCCGGCGCCGACTTGATCAGTATTGAGAAGATAGTGGGGTAGAGCCCCCCGGCCGCCGGCCTGAAGGCCGGGCCCCAGCCCCCGTCTTTGGTCCGGCCTTCAGGCCGGCGGTACTCGCGTGATCTGTCCATCTTCATCAGGCCGGGCCCCAGCCCCTATCTTTGGTCCGGCCTTCAGGCCGGCGGCGGTGCCCGCGTGAACCGTCCATCTTCATCAGGCCGGGCCAGCCCCTGTCTTTGGTCCGGCCTTCAGGCCGGCGGCAGTACCTCCTCCAGGCCCGCCGCGGCCTCCTTGGCCGAGAACCCGTCTTTGGTCCGGCCTTCAGGCCGGCGGCGGTACCCGTGAAGGGAGGCGGCTCCAGGCAATCAGAGCGGCAGGTCGGATCAGGGCGGCCACGGCAGCCGTCACTATCCTGCTCATCAATCCACCTCACCCGGCCGAAAGGCTGGGCCGAACGGATATCAGCCAGGGGAAACGCTGTCTGGGCCAACCCATCCTGACGGGATTGTCTTCTACGTAGCGACATGCCCGTTCTACCGCCGGCGGGTCAGGAAGCGCCTTGGCCTGATACTCGGCCGTCCATAGGTGGTGACTGCCCAGGTCCAGTTTCAGCTCCGGGCTTGCCTGAAAGACCCTCCGGGCGGCGACACCCTTGAGGTTGTTGAGTACTTTGGGTGCCCCGTGTGCGCTCGTCCCTGAGTCCAGGACGATGTGCACGTGGTCAGGCAGGATCGCCAGAGCATAGACTCGATAACCGTTGCGATCCGCAACCTCTCGCAGCGCATCAGCACAACTCTGCCAGAGCCGCGGATTGGCAAACACGCCTCGGCGCCGGTAGGTTGCGAAGGTCACTAGCCAGATAGGCCCAGGCGCACCCCCGATAGCTCGCCCCTCAGAGCGGCGGCTGTCCCCTGCCATCCAGTTGCTCTCCACCACGACGAACCCGCCCACAACGAAAGACTGGCGTCCGGTCGCTAGTGACTTGCTGGCCCCACACGCCGGCCTGATGAGAGCGGAAGAAACAGTTGGGTAGAACCTCCGGCCGCCGGCCGGAAAGCCGTCCCCCGGCTCCCATCGCTGGTCCGGCCTTCAGGCCGGCGGCGGTACCGGTCATTCTTAATGACGTGGACCAGCCCATCTCTCAGCGCTTCATCCACGGTGCCAATGCCGCGCCGCTTGATCTCCCGCGCCGATCTGGTCTGCACCGCACCCGCCTCCCGGTACCGCCTGGGGTACTGTAAGCAGTACCGCGGCCCCGGACAAGCTACGCCGCCAGCGCCTCGTTCAGCTCGTCGAGCAGCGGGCCGAGCTGGTCGCCGAACACCTGGTACGCCCTCCCCAGCCCGCCGTGCTGGGCGAACGGGGCGTAGTCGAAGGCATCGGCCTCCACCGTCGCGCTCGCGGCCACCTGGTCGCGCATCATCTCCAGCCAGCGGCGCTGTTCATCCGTGAAGTGGCGGCCCAGGCTCTCCTGCTGCGCCAGCCAGCGCTGGAAGCGGGCCTCGACCTGCTCGGGGAACGGCACCAGCTCGTCGTCCTGGTGCAGCGCGTAGCGCACCAGCGCGACGATGTCCGTGAGCACCCGCCCGCCGGAGCCACGCACCTTCGACTGGTCGAGCGTCTCGTACGCCCGCCACAGCGCCTCGGTCGTCCAGGCGCGCGGCGGGGCGCCGATGGCCTGGGCCAGCGCCTTCACGTCGCTGAACCGCAGCCGCCGCGCGTAGGGCCGGCTGTAGAGCACCTGGAGCGCCGTGATCTCGTCCTTGTGCTCGCGGATGAACTGCTCGAAGCTGGCCGCCAGCTCGCGGGCGCGCTCCCGTGCCGCGGGCGAGTAGGCCGCTTCCAGCACCGTGTCGGCGCTCACCGTGTCAATGGTCTGCTCGGAGCGCCGCTGCACGTCCACGAGCTGGGCGCGGAGCGCGGGGTTCGTCACGAACGGCACGCACGCCTGCTGCATCATCTGCCGCGCGGCCGCCGCAACCTGCTCGGGCGTCGGCTCGCCGCCAGGGGGCAGCTCGGCGCGCGCCGCTTCCACGTGGCGGTCGGGGTCCAGGGCGTCCACCAGCGCGCCCGCCAGCTCCTTCAGCGAGGCCCCCCCGGCCGTCTCCGCCAGCCCCTCTCGCTCGGCGGGCGAGAGCTGCCGGTCGAGCCGCGCCAGGCGGCCGGCCAGCGACGAGAGCACGTCGGGGTCAGTGCTCCCGAACGCCACGTACTGCAGCAGGCTGCTGAACGCGACGGACGGCTGGCGCTCCAGCGACGGCGAGTCGGTGAACGCCTGCTCGCACGCGCCCACGCAGTCCACCAGCACGAACCGCGTCTTGGCGCTCGCGTCGGGCGTCACGCCGCGCAGGTCGGTCGGGTTGATCACGCGCACCCCGCGGCCCTTCATCTGCTCGAAGAAGTTGCGGCTCTTCACCGCCCGCATGAACATCACGATCTCCAGGGGCTTGATGTCGGTCCCCGTGGCGATCATGTCCACCGTCACCGCGATCCGCGGGTGGTAGCTGTTGCGGAACGACGACAGCAGGTCCTCGGGCTTGAGCCCGCTCGACTTGTAGCGGACCTCCTCGATCTCCTCGCCGTCCGGCCCGATCTTCCTGGTGACGATCCGCGCCGTGCCCGTGCGGTAGGTGATCTTCTGCACGAACTCGTTGCCCTTGCCGAACACCTCGCGGGCGATCCGCACGATGTCGTCGGCATGGCTGTCGTCCTTGGCGTAGATCAGCGTCTTCGGCACCTCGCTGCGCCCCGGGAAGATCTCCGTCGGCAGCTTGTCGCGGAACGTCTCCAGCACCGTGCGGATCTGGTCCTCGGCCACCACGTCCCGGTCGAGGGCGCGGGCCTCGTAGACCAGGTCCTCGTCGAGCTGCTCCATCCGCTTGGCTCGCGTCTCGCGGTCGCGCCGGTCCACCCACAGCCCCGCCTCGACCCGCGCGCCGCCCTCGGTGATCTGCGTGCGGATGCGGTACACGTCGTAGTCAACGTTCACGCCGTCGGCCACCGCCCGCTCGTGGTTGTACTCCATCACCAGGTTCTGGTTGAAGAACCCGAAGGTCTGCTTCGACGGCGTGGCCGTGAGCCCGATCAGGTAGGCGTCGAAGTATTCCAGCACCTGGCGCCAGAGCGTGTAGATCGAGCGGTGGCACTCGTCAACGAAGATCACGTCGAAGGTCTCGACGGGGAGCGCCGGGTTGTAGGCCACCGGCACGGGCTCGCGGAAGGGGCTGGCGCCCGCGTCGAACTGCGACGCCTCCTCCAGCTCCGCGTCCATCTCGGGCTCGCCCTGGAGCATCGAGTACAGCCGCTGGATCGTGCCGATGCACACCCGCGCCACGGGGTCGAGCGTGTTCGCGGTCAGGTGCTGGACGTTGTACAGCTCGGTGAACTTGCGGCCGTCGTCGGGCGTCGCGTATTGCTGGAACTCCTTGAGCGCCTGGCGGCCCAGGTTCGCGCGGTCCACCAGGAAGAGCACGCGCCGCGCCCCAGCGTACTTGATGAGGCGGTAGGCCGCGGTGATGGCCGTGAAGGTCTTGCCGCTGCCCGTCGCCATCTGGATCAGCGCCCGCGGCCGGTCGAGCCGCAGCGACTCCTCCAGGTTGCGCACCGCCGTGAGCTGCGCCGGCCACAGGCCCGCCGCGGCGATGGGCGGCATCATCTGCAATCGCCCCCGCAGCGTCAGGTGCCAGCCGGGCGCGGTCTCGGCGATCCCGCTGCCCGTCCCGGTCGGCAGCCCGGGCTCCAGCCAGCCCAACAGGGTCGCGGGCGCATGGAAGTGGAACAGGCGGCGGCTGCGAGGGGCCGGGTCCAGCCCGTTGGTGAACTGCGTCTCGATCCCCGTGGACTGGTAGACGAACGGCAGCGGCCGCACCGGCGCGGGGATGGGGTCGGGCAGGCCCAGGCTGTAGCGCTCGGTCTGCACCTCGACGCCGCTCAGCGTCTCGCCCTCCTTCTTCGCCTCGATCACGCCCACCGCCTGGCCGTTCACGAACAGCAGGTAGTCGGCCGTGCCGTGCCCCTTCTTCAGCGGGAACTCGCGCACAGCCACGCCACAGCCTGCGGCGATGTTCGCCGCCTTATGGTTCTGCACGGCCCAGCCGGCCCGCGTAAGCGCGTCGTCAATGCGCTCGCGGGCCAGCGCCTCGGGCGTCGGCATGCGGGCGTCCCCTTACTCCCATGCCGTGAGTCTGCGACTGGACGCTTCACCCTGCGGGTGAAGCGTCCAGTCACGAATCCACGGACCCGGCTCTTGCCTCGGCGGGGGAGCATGCAGCAGCTTGGACGGAGGGCCCCCCACGAGGAAATGTTATCCCCGCGTAGTAATAATCGGCCAGCAAGCGGCCGTGCTCGCGGGGCATTCGGCCTACGTGCCCGAGCTTGTAGCGCTCGCTCGCGTTCGTGGACGGGACCTGCGCGTGACCTGGTACCCTGTCATGGAGGAATTGCTGGCCCCGGACGCCGGCCTGAAGGCCGGGCCAGCAATCGCGACCAGTGGCCCGGCCTTCAGGCCGGCGTCCGACAAGCCACCGTTGTAGGTGTGCCAGACCACTAGCCCGGTCCGGCAGGGGGACAGGCAAGCGGAATGCCCCTTGCCGGGCGGGGCTGGTAGAAGTAGCTGTTCGTGTACACGGTGCCGCTCTGGAGATCAATGTAGGCGGGGCCGTTCGGGTTGCCGTAGGTGAGCCAGAAGGCCGGGTCGCCGAAGACGAAGGGCACGTCGGGCGGGTAGATGGCGCCGTAGCTCTGCGGCGTCTCCAGGCCGCCGAACGGGCCGAACGGCGTCGGCAGGCCCAGGCAGTGCGGCGGCGGCGGGGTGCCGCTGACCACTTGCGGCCCGATGTCGAGGGCCACGGTCGTGGGCGCGCTCCAGGCGTCGCCGGCCTGCGCGTAGACATAAAGCGTGTGCGACCCTGGCGACAGCACGAGCGGCAGGGCGAAGCCACTCGCGGCGAAGCGGTCGGCGCCCAGCGCGCGCGCCACGTCGGCGCGGCCCAGGCCGTACCGCGCCTCGCCCAGGTAGGCCCCGCCGCCGTCGACCGGTCCGTCGCGGTACACGGCGACGCGCTGGACGCCGGTGCCGCTGGCGCTGGCCGGGTCCGCGGCCCAGCCCTGGAGCAGCACCGGCCCGGGCACGCGGCTGCCGGGCGCGGGCAGGTCCACGACGACGCGTACCGTGCCGGCATCGGACTGGGGCGCGGCCCGGGCGACGGGCGGCGCCGCGGCGGCGCTCGCCAGCGCCACGGCGAGCGCGAAAAGCAGGGCGCGCGCAAAGTGCTGCATCGAAGGGCCCCTTTCGAGTCTACGCCCGCCGCAGCGCAGCCGGCGTGCCAGCCGGATGGACGGACTGTGTGAGCTACTTCACACGGCCGGTGTGAATCGCGTCACTTCTTTCGCGGCGGCGCCCCCAGGAGGCCACAAATGGCATTCGTCGTGCAAGGCTGAGCGATGGGCCGATCTGTAGCGACCGGCGCCTAGCCATCGCGTGGTCCGCCGAGTGCAGAATACGAAAGGCATGAGTACCATTACACACGACGATCGCCGTCGCGACCTGCTGCTGCGGGAGATCGTGAATCGCTGCCAGCCGAGCCTGGAGCAGCGCGGCTTCCAGCTCGACGGCCGCGGCAATGCCGGCCCGCGCTGCTGGGTGCGCTTCGGCCGTGATACCCAGGATGGCGCGGGGCACCCCGGGACGCTCGTCCTCCTGGTGGCCCACGACCGCGAGGAGCGCGCGGTGCTCGTGGAGTCGCGCTTCGCGGACCGCGCGCTGCAAGTCCAGACGCCCCGCCGCAAGCGCATCCACCGCTACGAGGCGCCGCGGCAGATGCCGGCCGTCGCCCAGGAGACGGTGGCGGCGGTCAGCCACTGGCTCAGCGCGCCATAATAAGGGCCAGCGGGCACGGGCCGCCGCGAGCAGCCCCCCACGGAGGCGCGATGGACGACACGCAGGCGCGGCTCGCGGCCTACTGCGCGGCCAGCGGCTTCGACTGCCTCGCGCCCGAGACGGTCGGCCGCTACCAGCGCCACCTGCTCGACAGCCTGGGCTGCGCGCTGGGCGCGCACGACGCGCCGCCCTGCGCCATCGCCCGCCGCCTGGCCGCCGCGGTGCAGGGCACCCCGCCGGCGCGCGTGATCGGCACGCCCACGCCCACCTCGCTGGAGATGGCCGCCTTCGCGAACGGCGTGCTCATCCGCTACCTCGACTTCAACGACCAGCTCGTGAGCGGCCACCCGAGCGACGGGCTGGGCGCCCTGCTGGGCATCGCCGACGCCCTCGCGCTCGACGGGCCGGCGCTCGTCGGCGGCATGCACGTGCTCTACGAGGTGTACGGGCGGCTGCAGGCCGCGGCGTTGCTGCGCGAGCGCGGCTGGGACCAGGGCACCTTCATGGCCATCGCGGTAGCCTGCGCCGCGGGCAAGCTCTTGGGGCTGGGCGAGGCCGCGCTGGCCGAGGCGATCGCGCTCGCGGCGAGCGACAACGCGGCCACCCGCCAGACGCGCGCGGGCGAGCTGTCCGACTGGAAGGGCTGCGCCACGGCAAACGCCGCGCGCAACGGCGTGTTCGCCGCGCTGCTCGCCCGCGAGGGGCTGACCGGCCCGGCGCGGCCGTTCGAGGGGAAGCACGGGTTCTGGGAGCAGGTGAGCGGGCCGTTCACGCTCGACCTGCCGCCGCCCGGCGAGCGGCCGATGATCGCCGAGGCCGGGCTGAAGTACTTCCCGGTCGAGAACAACGCGCAGGGGCCGGCCTGGGCGGCGCTCGCGGTGCGCGAGGCGCTGCCCGCCGACGCGCTGGTGGCGGTCGCCGTCGAGACGACGGAGTTTACCTGGAACGAGATCGGCCGCGATCCCGAGAAGTGGGCGCCCACGCGGCGGGAGACGGCCGACCACAGCCTGCCCTACGTATTCGCCACGGTGCTGCGCCACGGCACGATCGGGCCCGAGCACTTCGCGCCCGCCCACCTCGCCGACCCCGGGGTACGCGCGCTGATGGCCCGGATCACGGTCGAGCCGAGCGCGGCCTTCACGGCGCGCTGGCCCGCGGAGAACGTCTGCCGCGTGACGGCGCGCACGCACGACGCCCGCACGCACGTCGTCGAGATCGCGCAGCCGCGCGGCCACCCCGCCAACCCGCTGAGCGACGCCGAGGTGGCGGCCAAGTTCACGCGCCAGGCGGCCCCCGTCCTCGGCCCCGAGCGCGCCCAGGCGGTGGTGGAGTACGTCGCGGCGCTGCCCACCCAGCCGCGCCTGCCGGCGCTCCTCGACCTGCTCGCCCCCTGGGCTGCTTGCTTGTAGCGCCTTTGTGATGCCCCGGCGGCCGCGAACGGGGCGCGCGTCGGATACACTCGGGCGTCGTGCCGAGGTATCGTTCGTCGTTGCTCAGGCCGCGGACCGCGAGCCGTGCGGGTGGAGATGGACGCGCGCAGCTACCCTGGCCCCGGGTGCTGGCCGCCGCCACCATCGTCGGCTCGGCGCTCGCCGTGGCCGCCGGGGCCGCCGGCGCCGCGCCGCTCCCCGCGCCCCCCACGCCGACACCCGCCTGCGCGGAGCGCCTGGACGCGACCTACTACGACCCCTCGCTCGCCGGCGAGACGATGGCCAACGGCCAGCGGTACGATCCGCGCAATCCCCGTGTGGCCTCCAGCAATCGCCATCGCCTGGGCACGCTGCTCCTGCTGCGGCGGGCGGATGGGGCGGCGGCCGTCGTGGTGGAGATCATGGACCGCGGCAGCCCTGACGTGGGCCTGGACCTGAGCGAGGCGGCCTTCCAGCGGCTGGGATCGCTGCAAGAAGGCCGTATCCCCGTCTGCGTGGAAGTGGTGCGCTAGAGCGGGCGCGGCGCGGCCCCGCGAGCCCGCTCACGGCCCCTCGGTGACCGGCTGCAGCAGCCCCTCCGCCACCCAGCCCGCGCGGCCGTTCCAGGCGACGTGCCGCCAGCCGGGGCCGCGCGCCTCCGCATCCGCGTCCTCCGGCTCGGCCTCGACTTGCGCACCATGGGGCAGCGTGGCGAGCACCGGGCTCGCCATCGCCGGCTCCGCCCGCAGGTTCGCGCCGACCGGGTCCACGACCACGAGCCGCGGCGGGGGCGTCGGCTCGGCCACCTCGGCGGGCGTGGTCGGCGCGACGGTGGCCAGGAGCGCGCCATCGGGATGAACCGCGTCGGCGGGACGCGGCGCCAGGCTACGCGGCTGCTCGCCGGGGGGCACGCGCAGGAGGGCCGCGGCCGGGGGCGGGGGCTGCAGGCCGCGCTCGCCCAGGTACACCAGTACCAGGGCGACCAGCCAGCCGCCGAGCGTCGCCAGAAGCCAGGCCCGTAGTTCCTCCGACATGGCACCTCCATCGGCATCAGCGGCATGATAAGCCGGCGCGCCGGGACGAGCGCTGGCGCCGGGCATTACAGGCGAAGAACAATCCCCGCGCTTCGTGAAACACCCGTGCCGGCCGCCCCCGCGGCCGGCCGCTCGACCCAGGGATGTGAGATACTTCATACTGTCGGTGTGATCCATCTCACAGCCGCCGGCGCGCTCGCGCGCTAGCGTAAGACAGCAGTCTCCTACTCCTGGTGCGCCCGGCAACGCGGCGGCCGCGGAGAACGGCGATGGCTCGGCAGACGGGCGAGTTGCACGACCCGGGCGGCATGCGCGAGGCTTCGGAGCGCCGTAGCGACGTACTGCTGCGCAGCGTGGTGCAGTACTGCCGCGTGGGGCTGGAGCCCCAGGGCTTCGCGCTCGACGGCCGCGGCGGCTCGGAGGGGCGCGGCTGGGTGCGCTTCTCGCGCCCGGGCTGCGACGCGCGGGGCCACGGCGGCACGCTTGTGCTGCTCGTCGCCCACGGCCAGCCGGAGCGCGCGCTGCTCTTCGACGCCTACTTCGTCGACGGCGCGCTGGACGTGCACACGCCCCACGCCAGGCTGCTCCAGTGGTACGACGGCGACGCCGACCTGCCCCGCCTCGTGCGCCAGGCCGTGGATCACGTCTGCCGGTGGGCGAGCTAGCCGGAAGATGCCCGAAAGCCAGGGTACAGCGGTTTTCGCGAACGTTGGTCCCTTGGAAAGGCGGGCCAAAAGGGTAGGGCAGCGGCTTGTCCCCTGCCGCCCGGCCGGCGTGGCCTGGCTCCCTCATCCTGAAGACCGCTCTCGGGGCCGGGAGGCGCTTCTGACTGGTACGCTTCGTGCGGGGCCGGCCATCCGGTGAATGCTGCTCCGCGATCGGGCGCAGCGGGAGGCACCGTACAGGGGGCGACGATATGAAGCGGCTACTCTCCTGTGGACTGGCAGCGCTCGCGCTGGCGCTCGCGCTCGGGCCCGCCGCGGCGCGGGCGGCGCCCCAGGCGCAGCTCTGCACCCTGCCGGGCGTTGTGCAATTTGGCTTCCAGGTATGCCCGCAGCCGTTCTTCCTGAACGGACAGGGGCAGCTCGTCACGCCGCAGGGCGTCGTGGTGGGCGGGCCGGGGTTCTTCCTGAACCCACAGGGACAGCTCGTCACGCCCCAGGGCGTCGTCATCGACCCGTCCGGGTTCGTGCTCACGCCGCAGGGCCTGGTGTTCAACCCGCAGCAGCTCGACGACGACGCGCACGGCCGCCTGGTGAGCTGCGTCGCCCGCCACGCCCCGCACGACGATCACGGACACATCGTGAGCGAGGTAGCGCGCGAGGGGATCGAGGCGGCCGACGACAGCGTGCTGCTCGGCAGCCTGGTGGCGCAGTGCCTCGCGGAGATCGGCACCGTCACGACGGGCACGACGACCTTCGTGCCGGTGCCGCTCGTGAACGCGGGGCGCGACGACGACGACCACGACCGCCGGCCGGGCCGTGACCGAGACCATGGCGACGACGACCACGGCAGCTCGCGCGGCGACCGCGGGCGCGGGCACTAATCCGCACGGCCGACACGCGCGGACGGCCCGGGAGCGCGCGCTCCCGGGCCGTCCGCAGGCACGACGTCAGCTCGCGGCGATGCGGTCGGCCACCACCTCGCCGATCATCAGGCAGGTGACGTTCGTGTTCGCGTGGACCACCACGGGCATGATCGAGGCGTCGGCCACCCACAGGTTGTCCATGCCGTGTACGCGCAGCGTCTGGTCCACCACCGCCATCGAGTTGTCGGCCGAGGCCATCAGGCAGGTGCCGACCCCGTGGTGGTAGCTGTCGTGCGTGGCGCGCGCAAACCGCGCCCAGTCGTCCCCGAGCGCCGGCTGCAGCAGCGGCCCGTAGTAGCGCTGCATGGACGGGTGCTGCACCAGGTCGTAGACGAACTGCATCGCATCGGTCATCGCCTTCAGGTCCGTGGGATGCTCCAGCATGTTCGCCTCGACCAGCGGCAGGTCGTGCGGGTCGGCGCTGGCGAGCGTCACGCGGCCGCGGTTGTGCTGCTCCAGCAGGTGCAGCGAGATTGGCATCATCCGCTTCAGGCCCGGCACCTCGGTCGGCGGCCGCATGTGGATGTGGAAGTTGCCCACGGGGCGGCTCGGGTCGCTCTTGATGATCAGCCGGAAGCGCGGCACCACCCAGTCTTCCTCGAAGTGCGTCGGCCCCTCGAAGGTCATGTAGACCACGGCGTGGTCATGATAGTTCGCGCCGACGCCTTCGAGCGCCAGCTTCACCGGGATGCCCAGCCGCTCCAGCTCGGCCGCCGGGCCGATGCCCGAGAGCATCAGGATCTGCGGCGTGTGGTACACGCCCGCGCAGAGCACCACCTGGTCGGCCGTCGCCGTCTGCACCTGGCCGTCCTGCTCGTAGCGCACGCCGGTCACGCGGCGGCCGTCGAGGTCCAGGCCGACGACGGGCGCCTCGGCGACGATGCGCAGGTTCGGCCGGCCGCGCGCCATGCTCAGGTAGGCGACGGTGGTGGACTGCCGCTGGCCGTCCTTGATGTTGTAGGGCGAGGCGCACACGCCCAGCGGCTCGGCCACGTTCAGGTCGGGGCACAGCGGCAGGCCCATCGCCAGCGCGCGGTTGATGAACGCGCTCGCCAGCTCGCTCGTCGGCTCCTCCAGCAGGAACGGCCGCTTGACGTACAGCGGCCCCTCGGAGCCGTGGATGGGGCTATCCGGGTAGTCCTGGTCCGACTCGATGCGCTTCATCACCGGCAGCAGCTTCTCGTACGACCAGTCGGGGTTGCCGAACTCCACCCAGCGGTCGAGGTCGTACTTCCACGGCCGCGGCGCCGACATCACGTTCACCGACGAGCCGCCGCCCATGATGCGCCCGGCGAGCGAGTAGAAGGTGCTGCCGTCCACTTTCCGCTCGGTGGGGTACATCATGACGTAAGGCGATTCGAGCAGCAGCCGCGTCTGCAGTGCGGCGTCGGCCACCAGCTCCGGCAGCGGATCGGGGTCCGGCCCGGCTTCGAGCAGCAGCACGCGGCGGTGCGGATCCTCCGAGAGGCGCGTGGCGGCCACGGCACCCGCCGAGCCGCCGCCGACGACGATCACGTCATAGCGCTCTTGCATTCATCTGCTCCTCTCTACGTGCGGCGCGGCCGGGTAGGGGCGCTGCTTGCCGCGCCCCCCCTACATGGCGGCGCCCGTGCCGCCCGGCGCCTCGAGCTGGGCGCGCAAGCGACGCGTGGCCTCCTCCATCATCAGGGCGGCGGTGGCGCGCAGCACCATGTCGCCCAGGATCGCCAGCCGGCCCTTCACCTCGACCGTGGCGCGGTAGGCGAGCGCCGTCTGCGCGGCGGCGAGCGGCGTCAGCGTCATCGCCACCTGCGCCGTGAGCGGGCTCTTCGTCACCGAGTCGCGGCCGTCGATCTCCGCGGCCATCTCGGTGGGCGGGTTGCTCTCGACGATGTGGGCGCGGAAGTTGAACCTCCCGGAGATCGGGCCGACGCTCGCGGCGATCGCCGCGTCGAACGTGCGGTCGTCCACCTGCGTCACGTTCTCGACGCCCGGCATGCAGGCCGCGATACAATTCGGGTCCAGCAGGAAGTCCCAGACCTTCGCGGCCGGCGCGTTGACCGTGATTTTGTCTTCGAAGATCACAAGTGTACCCCGGGCATCGTGAGCTAGCGGAGACGGCGGCGACCCGCGGAGGCGCTGGCCGACCGCCATCGGCGCCCCTGGTTCTACCGGATCGGCGCCCGCCGGAGCCATCGCGGCCGGCTCTGCCACCGCCGGGGCGCGGACGCCCCGTGGGCAGGGGCCGCACCCGGGCCGGGGGCTCGCCCCGGTTTCGGGACGGAGGGGCCGCTTGTCATGAGGTCCGCGGCATGCTACAACCGCGGCGCGGTTTCGTGACAATCCGCTAGCGCGCGGCCCAGCGACGCGGAAACGGGAGATATCGGATGACGAACCATGTCATGTCGCGGCGGTTGGCAGCGGAGTTCCTGGGCACGTGCTGGCTGGTGCTGGGTGGCTGCGGCAGCGCCGTGCTGGCGGCGACCTTCCCCAACACCGGCATCGGCTTCCAGGGCGTGGCGCTGGCGTTTGGCCTCACCGTGCTGACGGCGGCGTACGCGGTGGGCTCGATCTCCGGCGGCCACTTCAACCCGGCCGTCTCGCTGGGCCTGTGGATGGGCAAGCGCTTTCCCGCGGCCGATCTGCTGCCGTATATCGTGGCCCAGGTGCTGGGCGCGGTCGTCGCCGCGGCGGTGCTGTACGTGATCGCGAGCGGGCGCGCCGGCTTCGACGTCAGTGCGGGGTTCGCGGCCAACGGCTACGCCGAGCACTCGCCGGGCGGCTACTCCCTGGTCGCCGCGCTGGTGACCGAGGTCGTGCTGACCTTCTTCTTCCTGATCATCATCCTTGGCTCGACGGACCCCCGCGCGCCGCAGGGCTTCGCGCCGATCGCCATCGGGTTGGCGCTGACGCTGATCCACCTGATCAGCATCCCGGTCACGAATACGTCGGTGAACCCGGCCCGCAGCACGGGACCCGCGCTGTTCGTGGGGGGCTGGGCGCTGGGGCAGCTCTGGCTGTTCTGGGTGGCGCCGATCGTCGGCGCGCTGCTGGCCGGTCTCGCCTACCGCCTGCTGGCCGTGGAACCGGAGCGCGCCGCCATGCCCGAGCCCGCGCCGGCGCCGTATCGGGCCGCCTCGGATTGAGCGCACCGCCGATTGCGGTGGGGGAGCGGTCGGCCGAGAGAGGCTAACCGTCGATGCGCCGCGTGACCGGGAAGTGAGGATGGACCAGCGACTTCGGCCGGCCCTGCTGCTCGGCATGCTGCTCGCCGCGTGCACCGGGGGGGCTGGCGGGAGCACGGCTAGCGAGAGGAGCGCCCCGCCCGTTCCCGCCGCTCCCGCTGCGCCCCCCGCTAGCGCGCCCGCCGCCCGGGCGGCGCCCGCGGCGCCCGAGCCGCTCGCCCAGACGGTCACGGTCGCCTATCCGTCGATCGCCGGCAGCTTTCTGCCGCTGTGGCTCGCCGCCGACGAGGGGCTGTTCGCCAGGTACGGCCTCGACGTGGACATCACGTACATCGCCAGCGGCACCACCTCGATGCAGAGCCTGATCGCCGGCGACGTGCAGTTCGTCCTCACCTCGGCCGCCGAGCCCGTCGCCGCCTACGCCGCCGGCGCGCCCGTCCAGATCGTGCTGGGCTGGAGCCCGACGCCCTCGGCGATCTTCGTCGTGGACCCCCGCATCACCAGCCCGGAGCAGCTTCGCGGCGAGACGCTCGGCATCACGCGCTTCGGCGCCCAGCCCCACGTCGCGGCGCGCCTCGCGCTGCAGAAGTGGGGCCTCGATCCCGAGACCGATGTGCAGTACCTGCAGCTTGGCGGCACGCCGCAGATCGTGGCCGCCATGCAGTCGGGCGTCGTCGTGGGCGGCGCCCTCGCCCCGCCGACGAACGTGCGCGCCCGCCAGCTCGGGTTCCGCGAGCTGGGCGACGTGGGCCAGATGGGCGTGGCCTATCAAGGCAATGGAGTCGTCGGCCTTCAGCCCTACGTCGACGGGAACCCGGAGGTCGTGCGCCGCCTGGTGCGGGCGCTCCTCGAAGGCATCAAGCTGAGCCTGACCGACGACGCCGCGGCCCGCGCCACGCTGGCCCGGTACACCAGGCTGGAGGACCCGGAGCTACTCGACGAGACGATCGCCCACTACCGCCCCGTCACGCAGCGAGACGGCTACCCGTCGCCGCAGGGCCTCCAGGCGATCATCAACGACCTGGCCGAGACAGACCCGCGCGCCCGCACTCTGCAGCCCGCGCAGCTCGTCAACCTGGCGGCGCTGCAGCAAGTCGAGGCCGAGGGCTTCCTGAGGCAGCTCTACGGCGAGTAAGCGCCGGCGCGCGCCCCTAGGTCGAGCAGGCGCGCGCCGGTCTCGCCGCCCCGAGCACCACGTCAGCCTACCGCATCGCCGTAACCCTCTTGTGGCGCGCTCCCCAGCCTGCCAGAATAGACGGCGCCCGCCGACTCCGGCAGGACCGACGCGACGCCCGAGCAGTTCTACGACAACCAGTTCGTCCAGGCGCTGGACGACGAGGGCCTCTTCGCGCGGCTCTACGGGCGGCGAGGCGGACAGAGGCCACCAGCCCGGCGAGGCCGGCGCCGTCGGAGCGCCGACAGCCTCGCCCGCCCGGCCGGAGCCTCCTGCCTCGGAGAAGCGGGCGGGCCGGCGGCGCTCCCAGCAAAGGTGGCGTAGGGGCGGGTCTCGTGCCCGCCCGCGGCCAAAGGCCGCCCGGCCGGTGTAGGGGCGCTGCTTGCTGCGCCCTGCCCGGTCGCCCCCGGCCCGGCGTCGGGGCGCTGCTGGCTGCGCCCTGCCCGGTCGCCGCCCCGCCCATCGAAAACCATCGGCTGAGCCAACACTGGGAGGCATACCATGACGACGACCGCCGCGACCAACCTGGACCAGTTGCGCGTGGACTTCACCGGCAGCCTGCTGCGGCCCGCGCGCCTGCAAACGCTCGCCGTGCAGTACGCCCGCGGCGAGGCGAGCGCCGAGGCGCTGCGCGCGATGCAGGACGAGTGCATCCGCGAGGTGATCGCGAAGCAGGAAGCCCACCAGATGCCGGTGGTGAGCGACGGCGAGTTTCGCCGCGCCAACTTCCAGGACAGCTTCGGCCAGGCCGTGAGCGGCTTCGACGCCACGCCCAGCACCTGGGAGCCGAAGCCGTTCTACGACGGCCAGACCCCTTTCCGGCGCGTCGAGTCGGGGCCAAGCGGCAACGGCCCCGCCATCGTCTACCGGCGGCCGGTCACGGAGCGGCTGCAGCTCGTGCGCAACGTGCCGCTCGAGGAGTACCGCTTCGCCAGCCAGGTGGCGACCCGCCCGGTGAAGGTCACGCTCGTCGGTCCCGACCGGGTGTCCCAGCGCTTCGAGTGGGAATCCTCGCGGGACGTCTACGCGGGGCTAGACGAGTTCGTGGCCGACGTGGTCGCCATCCAGCGGCAGATGCTGCAGGAGCTGGTGGCGGCCGGGTGCCGCTACGTCCAGCTTGACGAGCCGGGCTTCACGGCCTACGTGGATGGGCCGTCGCTGGCGAAGATGCGCGCCCGCGGCGAGAACCCCGACGCCAACCTGGCCCGCTCGATCGCCGCCTGCAACGCCGTGCTGGCCGACCTGGGCGACGCGACCACCGCCGTCCACATCTGCCGCGGCAACCAGACCGGCGGCTGGCACCGCGAGGGCGCGTACGACGCCATCGCCGAGCGGCTGTTCGGCAGCCTGAGCTGCAAGCGCTTCCTGCTGGAGTACGACAGCGAGCGGGCGGGCGGCTTCGAGCCGCTGCGCTTCGTGCCGAAGGGCAAGGTCGTGGTGCTCGGCCTCATCACCACCAAGCTGTCCGAGCTGGAGAGCGTGGACCACCTGCTGCGCCGCATCGAGGAGGCGAGCCGCTATCTCCCCGTCGAGCAGCTCGCGCTCAGCCCGCAGTGCGGCTTCGGCCACTTCCCCGAGGACGTCCAGTGGCGCAAGCTCGACCGCATGCTGGAGACCGCCGCGCGCGTCTGGGGCTAGTGCCTCGCTATGTCCGGCGCAAGTACAGCACCATGAGTTCCTCGTCCCAGTACCGATCGCCGAGCTTCAACGCGCGGGGCTCGAGCCCGTAAGCCTGGAACCCAAGCGAGCGATAGAGGTGCCGTGCCGGCGCGTTCGTCGTGACGACTGCCAGGTGCAGTTGCTCGAGCCCGTCAATCTGCCTGGCGCGCGCGCAGGCTGCCACGAGCAGCGCCCGGCCCACGCCCCGCCCGCGTACCTCGGCGGCCACGTACATCCCGATAACGGTCGCCCGGTGTCGGGACTTCGCCCGGACTTCCCGCACGAGCGTCACTACCCCGATCAAGGTGCCGTCGAAGGCGCCGAGGGTGAAGCCGCCCGCAGAACCGCGGAGTCGCTCCTGGATGAGCGTGAGGGGACGCGCCAGTTCCTCGTCATACGTGGTCCCAAAGGCCTCTGGGTCCTCGCGGAGACCGCGTAGCCGTAGCTGTCGGTACTCAGCCGCGTCGGCGTGAGTCAGTTGTCGAATCTCCACGAGCGCTCTCCTGCGGCGCGGACGCGCCGGTCAGCGCGCGTGCGGCGCGCGGTCGAGCAGCAGGAAGTCGTCCACGCCGAGCAGGCCGAGAACCAGCCGCACGAGTGGTGGCATGCCGCGGCGGGCGGGGTCGCGCACGACGCGGGGGTTCGTCATCCGCACGCGCCGGCCGCGCACCACCAGCAGGCACTCGCCCGCCGCCAGCACGTTCCGCACCCAGTCGGCGCGCGGCCCGTAGGTGAGCGCCACGACGTAGCCGCCCGGGCGGGCGAAGGCGTTCACGGGCGTGCGGTACACGCGCCCGGAGCTGCGGCCGCGGTGTACGACGACCGCGAAGCCGGGCAGGCGCCCGGCGAACCGCCGCGTCAGCGGGTTCGTGACGCGGCGGTTGAAGCGCGCGACGGCGGCCGGGATGGGCATGGCGCCTCCCGTGGGGACGCGGCGCAAAATGGTAGCTTGCCGGACGCCGGCCTGAAGGCCGGGCCACTGGTCGGCGACTGCTGGCCCGGCCTTCAGGCCGGCGTCATCGGCCAGCAACGCGGCTGCTCGCCGGCCAGCAGCGCCTCGAAGGCGGCCTCGTCCAGGATCGTGGTGCCCAGCTTCTGCGCCTTCGCAAGCTTCGAGCCAGGCTCTTCGCCCACCACGAGGTAGGTCGTCTTGCGGCTCACGCTGTCGCCCACCGTGCCGCCCAGCTCCTTGATCCGCGCCTCCGCCTGCAGCCGCGTCAGCCGCTCCAGGCGGCCGGTGATGACGAACGACTGGCCCGCCAGCGGCAGGTCGCCCGCGGCCGCGGGGTGCGCCGCGGCGGTGAACTGCAGGCCCGCGCGGCGCAGCTTCTCCAGCACCGTGCGGTTGCGCGGCTCGTCGAACCAGGCGCGCACGCTGGCCGCGATCTTCGGCCCGATGCCCTCGACGGCGTTGATCTCGGCCTCCGACGCCGCGGCGAGCGCGTCCATGCTCGGGAACGCGCCCACCAGCAGCGCCGCCGTCTGCGCGCCCACGTGGCGGATCCCGAGCGCGAACAGCACGCGCTCCAGCGGCCGGCCCTTGCTGACCTCGATGCTGCGCAACAGGTTCTCGGCGCTCTTGTCGGCCAGGCGGTCCAGGCCGACGAGCTGCTCCTTCGTCAGGTAGTAAACGTCGGCCACGTCCTTCACCAGCCCCGACTGGATGAGCGCCACGGCCAGCTTCTCGCCCAGCCCGTCAATCTCCATCGCCGGGCGCGAGGCGAAGTGCTTCAGCGACTCGAAGAGCTGCGCCGGGCACTCCACGCCACCCGTGCAGTAGGCCATCGCCTCGCCGGGCGGCTTCACGATCGCGGCGCCGCAGCGCGGGCAGTGCGTGGGCAGCTCGTAGGGCTGCGCGTCGGGCGGGCGCTTCGCCAGCACCGGGCCGATGATCTGCGGGATGACCTCGCCGGCCCGCTGCACGATGACCGTGTCGCCCTCGCGGATGTCCTTGCGGTGGATGTCCTCGGCGTTGTGCAGCGCCGCCAGCTTCACCAGCACGCCGCCGATCGCCACGGGCTCCAGCACGGCGAACGGGTTGACGCTGCCGGTGCGGCCGATGTTCACGTCAATCTTCAGCAGCTTCGTGGTGACCTGGATCGGCGGGAACTTGTAGGCGATGGCCCAGCGCGGCTCGCGCCCCACCGCGCCCAGCTCGGCCTGCACGTCCACGTCGTCGATCTTCACGACCACGCCATCGGCGTCGTAGTCCAGGCTCTCCCGCCGCGCCTCCCAGCTCAGGCAGTGCGCGATCACCGCGTCCAGGCTGTCCACGCGCTCGTTGTACTTGTTCGTGCGGAAGCCCCACTCGCGCAGCAGCGCCAGGCGCTCCCAGTGGCTGCGCGGCAGGGCGCCGTCCTCGTGGTAGCCGATCTGGTAGAGCAGGATGTCGAGCGGGCGGCTGGCGGTGATGCGCGGGTCGAGCTGGCGCAGCGAGCCGGCGGCGGCGTTGCGCGGGTTCATGAACGGCGGCAGCCCCTCGGCCTCGCGCTGCCGGTTCAGCTTGGCGAACGCCGCCCGCGGCAGGTACACCTCGCCGCGCACCTCCACCACGCGGGGCACGCGGCCGCGCAGCGTGAGCGGCACGCTGCGGATCGTCCGCACGTTCTCCGTGATGTTCTCGCCGCGCAGCCCGTCGCCGCGCGTGGCCGCCACGGCCAGGCGGCCGTCCTCGTAGGTGAGCGAGACGGCCAGGCCATCAATCTTCGGCTCCAGCACGTAGCACAGCGGCCGCTCGCCGATGATGCGAACGGCGCGGGCGTGCCAGGCGCGCAGCTCGTCGGGGCTGAAGGCGTTGGCCAGGCTGAGGAGTGGCAGGCGGTGCTCGACGACGCCGAAGGCCTCCAGTGGCCCGGCGCCGACGCGCTGCGTGGGCGAGTCGGGCGAGGCCAGCTCCGGGTGCTCGGCCTCCAGCCGCCGCAGCTCCTGCATCAGCCGGTCGTACTCGGCGTCGCTGATCTCCGGCTCGTCGAGCACGTAGTATCGATAGTTGTGGTAGTCAATCTGGCGCCGCAGCTCCTCGACCCGCTCGCGCGCCGTCAGCGTGTCCTGCATCCTCGCCCCCGCCCTGCCCGCTCCGGGCAGCGATCCTCTCTACCGAGGAGTATAGCCAGGCCGTTGGGCCAGCAGCGGGGAGTGCGGCGGCGCCTGTGAGCCGCCTGTGAGCCGCTCCTACGAGTCGGGTGGCACGCGCTCTGCACCACGCGGCCCGCGTCGAGGAGGAGGCGGCGCGCACGAGGATGAGGGCGCACGCCCGCTCGCGGAGCGGGCACAGCCGGATTAGGCAGAAGGGAACAACGCGGCATGAAGAGTCTCAGAGCAGCGGCAACGGCAGGCATCGTGGGCATTCTGCTCGGCACCACCGTCGCGTCGGTCGCGGCGCAGACCTCGAGCGGAACCGACATGCAGTTCCCGGCCAGCAGCGCGGCCCAGACCACGCCGGGGGTAACGGGCACGGCGACGCCCGGCGTCGTGGGGACGCCCCGGCCAGGCATCTCGGGCACCTCCGTCCCGGGCGTGACGGGGACCTCGCTGCCCGGCGCGATAGGCACGCCCACCACGGGCGTCGGCGGCGCGCTCACGCCGGTGCGGACGACCACCCCGGTGGGCGGGGCTGTCGGAGTGCAGGGGGCCGCCGCGCTGCAACCGCCGCTCACGGCCACGATGGATGGCTCGGCGGAGGTGCCCGGGCCTGGCGTCGAGGGCGCCATCGGCTCGGCCGCGGTGACGGTGGACCAGGCGTCGAACACCGTCTGCTACGCGCTGCACGTCGTGAACCTGGGCCAGCAGCCCACGGCCGCGCACATCCATCGCGGCGCGGTCGGCGTCGAGGGCCCGGTGGTCGTGACGCTCACGCCGCCGACCGACGGCAACTCCAGCGGCTGCGTCGCCGGCGTGGACAACGCCACGGTCATGGACCTGGTGCAGAATCCCGCCGACTTCTACGTGAACGTCCACACGCCCGACTACCCCAACGGCGCAGCGCGCGGCCAGCTCGGCCGCTAGCCCGACTTCTGGATGCTGCTGGCGAATTCGTCGCACGCTCCATCCGCGGCTCGTAGGGGCGGGTCTCGTGCCCGCCCGCGGCCGCAGGCCGCCAACCCGGCGCGGCCTGACGCGCCATGCGCAACCAAGAGGCGAATTCGCCAGCGGTATGACTTATTCACCGGGTGTGGTAGGGCGGGGTCTTGTACCCCGCCGCCCGGCCGCGACAGCCCGCGCCGGGCGGCAGGGGACGAGTCCCTACCCCACTGAAACGGTAGTCCTTCCTTGCCCGGGGAATCATCCCGACTAGCCGGCGCGGACGCCGCGAGAACCGCGCAGCCCTGCGCGGCCGGATCCGCTGATCTGGCCCGGCGCGGGGCTGCGCGCGCGTCCGGGCGTTGCGGGCGTCCTAGCGCGCAAAGTCCACTGGCATCGACAACTCGATGATCGGCCAGTGCTCCGGGTCGTCGGGGATGTCCTGGTACTCGCCGGCGTCCAGGCGGCGCAGGAACTCGTCGCCGCTGATGCCCAGCCGCTTCTGCACCTGCTCCTCGAAGTACTGTCGCCCCTCGTCCGGGGTCAGCCAGCGGATGCCGCCGCTCGTGTCCGGCGTGCGCTTCGGGGTCCGCTTGCGCGGGCGGGTGGTAGCCATCCCTCCTGCTCCTCGCGCGTATGGTACCACGGCGGCCGGGCCGGCCCGCCGTGCCAGCAGGCCGGCCAGTCTGGTAGCCTTGAGCTACCGCCGGCCGGCGGAGCGCGCGGCGCGGCATTCCCGATGGAGGACGCGATGGAGCTAACGCTGCTGGGCACCGGCACGCCGATCCCCGACCCGCACCGCGCGGGGCCAAGCCAGCTCGTGCGCGTGGGCGACGACCGCATCCTGGTCGACTGCGGCACCGGTGCCGTGCGGCGGCTCGTCGAGGCCGGCGAGAGCCCGCGCGACGTGCACACGGTGCTCATCACGCACATGCACTCCGACCACAGCATCGACCTCGGGCACTTTCTCATCACCCGCTGGATCCTGTTCAACGAGCGGCCGCTTAGCCTCGTCGGTCCGCCGGGCCTGCGCGAGTACGTGGACAACCTCTTGCGGCTGCTGGCCTGGGACATCAAGGTCCGCGGCTTCGACACGCGTCTGTCCGACGAGGCGCGGCGCATTGACGTGCGCGAGGTGGCGCCGGGCGAGCGCATCGAGGGCGACCACTGGCGCGCCACGCCCATCCAGGTGGACCACTACCCGGTCGAGCACGCCTACGCCTGGCGGCTCGACGCCGAGGGCGCCTCGCTGGTCATCTCGGGCGACACCGCGCCCTACGAGCCGCTCGCCGCGGCCGCCGCCGGCGTGGATGTGCTCGTCCACGAGACGTGGCTCAAGCCGAAGCACGAGGCGGCCCGCCAGTACATGAACCCCGAGGCGGCCGAGGCGTTCATCGCCAAGCGCAACCGCTACCACACGAGCACCAAGGACGTCGGCCGCATCGCGCGCCTGGCCGATCCGAAGGTCCTGCTGCTCAGCCACCTCGGCCCCGTCAACACCGACGAGGTGCGCGCCGACGTGGCCCGCGACTTCGACCGCTTCGAGGTCGGCGCGGACCTGCTGCGCTACGACGTCGGCCGCGCGCGGCGGGCCTGAGCGGCCGCCAGCGCACTGGAGAGCGAGTCATGCATGCCGCAACGGCCCGCGCGCTCGTGATCCTCGGCGCGCTCGCCGCGGCCGTGGGCTGCGCGCCGGCCGCCAGCCCTGCGCCGGCCCCCCAGGCCGCGCCGCCCGCCAGCGCCGCCCCAACCGCCCCGGCGGCCGCGCCGGCGACAACCGCCCCCGCCGCGACCGCGCCCCCATCGCGCGTGCCGCTCAACATGCCCTACGCGGGGCGCGGCGTGGCCGGCCTGGCACACTACCTGGCCGTCGAGGACGGGCTCTACGCCAGGCAGGGCCTGGACGTGACCAGCCCGAACATCGCCAACCCGCCGACGCTGGTAGCGGCGGTACTCGGCGGCGAGGCGCCGGTGGCGTCCAACGCGCTGGAGCCGACCATCCACGCCGCCGCCAGTGGCGCGCCGATCGTCGTCATCGGCTCGAACCTGAACGGCATCGCCATGTCCGTCATGGCCCAGCCCAGCATCCGCACACCCGAGGAGCTGCGCGGCAAGCGCATGGGCGTGACGGCCTACGCCTCGCCGACGCACACCGGCGCCGTGCTCTACCTGCGCTCACTCGGCCTCGACCCGCAGCGCGACGTGCCGGTAATCCCCATCGGCGGCATGCCCGAGATCCGCGGCGCGCTGGAGAGCGGCGCCCTGGAGGCGGCCACGATCACGCCGCCGCTCAGCTTCGCGCTGGCCCGCGCCGGCTACACCGAGCTGGCCGACCTCTCGACGCGCGGCCTGAAGTACCAGCAAGGCGCGCTGGTCACGACCCGCGACTACCTGCGCGACCAGCCCGGCATCGTGCGGCGCGTCATGGCCGCCTACACCGAGGCGCACCGCGTCATCCTGACGGACAAGGCCGCGGCCGAGCGGGTGCTCGCCAAGTGGGTCGAGGTCAGCGACCCGGAGGATCTGGACAAGACCTACGCGATCGCCGCGCGCGGCTTCCGCGACGGGCCAACCGTGGATCCCGAGGCCGTGCAGACGACGATCGACCTGATGGCCGAGTCGGAGGCGGCGGTGCGCGGCCTGCGCGCCGAGCAGATGGTCGACAACACGCTCGCCAACGAGGCCGCCACACGATATGGCTTCCCGACACGATAATCGTCTATTCAATGAGTGCCTTGCCCTGTGTTGGATGCTGCCACGGCGGAGCAAATCAGTCTTGGAGGTGCTGGGCAGGTTCGGAGCCTGATATCAGCGTAATCGAGATTGAACTAACGATTAGGAGTGCGTCGTGTGTAAGATCCGAGCGGTAGCCATCCTCGCATTGACCCTACTCTTCCTCCCGGTGCCCGCGAGCAGCGAACAGCCTAATGGTCAGCTAGATCCTAGCATCGTCGTGCAGTTCGAGAATCCCCAAGCCGGGGAGCACGTTACCGGCATCACCGATATCGCGGGGTTCGCGGGCGACCGGCGCGCTCAAGACGGGTCTGGCCTCAACGAACGGGATGTGCAGATATACCTGGACGACGAGGAATCGCCACCGCAGTATCGCAACCTGCTGGCGGTGCCCGGCACCGCGCGGAACGGCGAGCTAGACGAACGGCCGGGGAACTGCTGCGATCGTGAGCTAAACACCGCGCTCCTCTTTCGCACCCCATGGGCCGCCTGCACGTTTCCAGCAGGGCGCCACACTTTGACGGCCTGGGTGTCCAGTCTGGCTGTGCCAGGAGCGCGGCAGCGGGCTACGGTCGAGTTCGCGACGGAGCAGTGCCCAGCGGCTCAGGTCTTGGCCGAGCATGCCTTGCCGGTGCCGCCGTTCTCCGGCCTCCGTGCTGCCCCAGGGGAGTCGCGTATTGCCCCCGTGCCGGGTGACTTGACGGCGGTGTATGCCGACTTCGCGGTGGGCCTCGACTTTCGCTGCAGCGGCGAGGGTGCGGCTGCCTGCGGGTATGGCATCGTCTTTCGTCGCATACCCGGCCCCGCGACCCGGCAACAGCAGTATGTCTCGGACGGCAACTATACCTTCCTCGTCCAGCCGGCCCAGCACCTCTTCCTGCTCAACCACTGGGAGCCGAATGCGCCACGCGCGATCCGGGACCCGCTCGTTCGGCCTACCCAGCACCCGGCGATCCGCGATGGCGACAACTGGAATCGTCTCGGCGTCGTGGCCGAGGGGGACCGCCTGCGCTTGTTCGTGAACGGCGAACAGGTCGCCGACCTGCGCGACGGGCGGCGCCCCTGGGGAGACATCATGTGGACCGGCGAGTCTGGCAGCAACGAGCGGCCAGTGGATCTCGCCTTCGCCAATGTGGTGATCGCCATGCCGGGCCCCATTGAGGCGCTGGGGCCAGTGCTTCAGGGTCCAGCGCGGTAGCCATCCGACGCCGGGGCGAGACACCGCACGGTCGGTACGTTCCGGCCCACGCGCGGAGGAGCGCGCCACTGCCGCCGTGGCGCGTGCCCACCGCGCCCGAACGCTGCCAGGAGTAGGCGCGGGGCGGCGCATGGTGAAGCCCGTGGAGACTCACGTCTCGGGCCTGCGGCGCCTCGGCTCCGGCGCGACAGCTTATGGTAGGATGCCATCTAGCCGCGCGTAGTCGTGGCACATCGCGGCGCGGCGAGCAGTGATCAGCCACGGCACGGAGTCCCGCGGCCCACGCGCGGGCGCGACACGACGGATAACCGACAGGGGGCAGGGTGAGCGAGGACAGACAGAGCGAGGCGCCGCGCGGCGATGCGGGTGCGGGCCAGGGCGAGGCGGCCAGCGCCTCGGCGCTCGCCGCGATCCGGCGGGAGATCGACGCGCTGGACCGGCACATCGTGCGGCTCCTCAACGAGCGCGGCCGGCTGGCCGAGCGCGTCGGGGCGACCAAGGCCGAGCGAGGCGCCGTCGTCTTCGCGCCGGACCGCGAGGCGGTCGTCCTCGCCAACGTCCTGGGCGCGAGCGACGGCCCGCTCACCCCGAGCCACCTGCGCGCCATCTACCGCGAGGTGCTGTCGGCGATGCGCAGCCTGGAGCAGCCCGAGCGCATCGGCTACATGGGGCCGGCCGCCACCTTCACCCACCAGGCCGCCCTCGAGCGCTTCGGCGCCGCGGCCGAGTACGTCGCCCTGCCCAGCATCCCCGATACCTTTCTCGAGACGGCGCGCGGCCGCTGCGACTACGGCGTCGTGCCCGTCGAGAACTCCACGGAGGGGCCGGTCCACGAGACGCTGGACGCCTTCGTGGACTCCGAGCTGAAGGTCGTCTCCGAGATCATCCTGCCCATCCACCACCAGCTCGTCGCCCGCTGCGCGCCCGAGGCCATCCGCGTGGTGTTCACCAACCCGGTGGCGCTCGGGCAGTGCCGCCGCTGGCTGAGCACCAACCTGCCCGGCCGCGAGATCGTGCAGGTCGTCAGCACCGCGCGCGCCGCGGCGCAGGCCGCCGAGACGCCCGCCAGCGCCGCCATCTCGCCGCGCCTCGCCGCCGAGGTCTACGGCCTCAACATCGTCGCCGCCGACATCGAGGACTTCGCCCAGAACTACACGCGCTTCTACGTGCTGGCCCGCGAACTGACGAGCAAGCCCACCGGCGACGACAAGACCGCGCTCTTATTCAGCATCCGCGACCGCGTGGGCGCGCTGCGCGACGTGGTCGAGCTGTTCGCCGACGCCGGCGTCAACCTCAGCAGCATCCAGTCGCGCCCGTCGCGGCGCCGCGCCTGGGACTACGTGTTCTTCGTCGAGCTGCAGGGCCACGCCGCCGACCCTAAGCTGCAAGAAGTGCTGCGCGCGGTCGAGCAGCACTGCGCCTACCTCAAGGTGCTCGGCGCCTGGCCCCGCGCCGAGTCCGCCGCGCTGGCCTAGCCGTCGCCCTGCCGCCCAGCGCGCGGGCGCCCTCGCCTGGCACAGCAAGTGCAGGGCGGAAGGCTAGCCTCCCACACGGCGGCGCCAGGCAGGCTACCCGGCCGCGCCGCCAGAGCCAATATCATCGGTGCCCGCCTGACAAGCCGCGATCGCGCCGCGCGGGCCTTCCCTTGTCAGGAATCGCCGGCACCCGGGTCTTCTCATCATGACGCCCCAGGCATCTGAGCCAACGACCGCGCCGGCCGCGAGCGGCCCGACCGGGCCAGGCGGCGGCCGCCACATCCCGCGCCAGTTGATCGCGAGCATCGCCATCAACGCGGTGGCGCCCTTCCTGGTCTACCTGGCCATCACGCGCTACACCAGCCTGCCCGAGATCCTGGCGCTCGCCGCCACCGGCCTGCCGCCGCTGCTCGACGCGCTCGTCGGCATCGTCCGCCAGCGCCGGGTGGACTTCATGGCCGGGTTCGTCCTCGGCACGATCGCGCTCTCACTTGCCCTCGTCGCCCTGGGCGGCGATCCCAGGCTCTACCTGATCCGCGAATCGCTGGTGACGGGCGGCATCGCGCTCGCCTTCCTCGGCTCGCTCGTGTTCCCGAAGCCGCTCGCCTACTACTTCGCCCGCTACTTCATGAGCGCGAACGACCCGGCGCGCATGGCCTGGGTAGACCAGCTCTGGGAGACCGTCCCGCCGTTCCGGACACTCATTCGCGTGAACTCCCTCGTCTGGGGCGCCGGCCTGCTGCTGGAAGCGGCGCTGCGCGCCTATCTCGTCTACGCGCTGCCGGTCCCCCAGTTCCTCGCCATCTCGCCGTTCGTCTTCTGGGGCGCCTGGGGCCTCCTGATGCTGTTCTCCGTCGCCTACGGCCAGCATCAGCGGCGGGCGGCCCAGCGCCAGGCCAACCGCGCCCCACCGTCCGACGCCGCGGCCCAGGCGCCCACGCGCGAGCCTTCATAGCCAGCGGCCACGCGAGAGGCGCATGAACAGCGCGCCGCGCGCCACGGCTTCCCAGGCCCAGCGCGCACCCGCCCGCTGGCCGCACCTGGCGCGGCCGGCCGCGGCTCGCGTACCGTGGTGCACGAGCGGCCGTGCCGTGGGAAGACCAAGGCGCGCGACATGAAGGCTGCGGCCGAGGCACGACGCGGGCGGCGGCCAGCAGCCGGCAACCGCCACGAGCGAGAAGGGGGCGAGGCGATGGTGCCGCCCTCCTGCCGGCCCTCGCCGCGCCCCCCGCTGCCCGCCCATCCACCAGGGCGCTGTGCCCGCGTGCCGTTGTGCCAGCTCGCCGCGCTACCGAGCAATTGTCACCGTAACTCGCCCAGACGTCGCAGCGCCTCCTCCACGTACTGAGTGTCCACCGCCGCCGCCAGCTCCGCGCGTTGCGCGATCTGGCCCTGGGCGACCCACAGCTCCTGGTCCGCCTCCAGACTGGCCAGGTTGAGCCGACCATCGGTCGCGTACACGTTAGGAGCCAGTGCCGCATACAGGTTGAGATCCTTCACGGCCGTATACTCGGCCAGGACCTCGTAGATCGGGACTGGATCGCTCCCGCCTTGCATGGCCGCGTGGTAGTCCCTGACGCCGCGCAGGTAAGCGACCAGGAAGCGACTGGCCACATCCGGGGACCGTGGCGGAAACCCGGGCGCGTAGAGCAGCAGCGTGGCCTGATGGTGTGGGTCAATGTCGCCTACACTCTTCCAACGCACGCCTGCGCCAGCCTGGACCAGGCGGGTCGAAAAAGGCTCCTGGATCAGCGCCGCGTCGACCGCGCCGTTCGTCATCGCTACCGCTAGCTCGGGCGGGGGAAGTTCGGTGACCTCGACATCGTCCGCCGGCAAGTGACCCAGCGCCAACAACCGGGCGAAATTGGCGCCGAGCGAGCTTTTCAGGCTCGGGAGCCCCACTCGCAGCCCCCGTAAGTCCGCGTAATCGTGTACGCGGCCGGCCTCTACGAGGTCCTTCCGGAGGAGCAAACCCGCTCCATAGTAGCCCGGTTCGTCCACCACCTGCCCGGCGACGATTCTAACGGGGATGCCGCGGGCGAGCGCATTGAACAGCCCGGGACTGATGCCGGCGCCAGCGACGTCGATCTGATCCGTGGCCAGCGCGGGGATGATCCGGTCCGCCGTGTCGAACGGCACTAGCTCGATAGCGAGCCCCTCCTCACCGAAGTAGCCCCGCTTGAGGGCCACGTAGATACCGGCATTTGCGCCCACTCCGGTGTCTGCGAAGCGGACGGGGACGCTAGCTCGCGGCGCGGGCGGCCCTGAGGGCGGCGTGACCGCGGCCCCTGCGCTGTCGGCCCCCGGGCCATGAGACGTTTCCCGCGGCGGCGGAGACTCCCGGCCGACAGGGGTACAGCCGACGACCAGAGCGACGCTGCCCACCGCCTGCAAGAACTGGCGGCGGCTCAACCAGCGGCCATCGCGCATCATCGGTGCTCCTCCTATCCCTGCCTCCCGGTTGCCTCCGCCAGCCCGCGGCCCGGCCTGGTAGCGAGCAGAAGGCCGGGCCGCGGACTCGGTTGTCGAGGTCCCTGTCCTCTCGCCCAGAGCAGCTTGCAGCAACGCTGGGCGGCCGGCCGTCTCGTAGGGGCGGGTCTGGTGCCCGCCCGCGGCCGCCAGGCCGCCAACCCGGCGCTGGCTGCCCGCTCACCAGCAGCGCAAACCGCGGTATAAGACCAGTGCCGGTGCTAGAAGGCGTGGGCAGACCATGGCCCCTCATGCGGGACTCAGCACACCAGCGAGCCAGGCAGTCACGACACGGGCGACACGATCGAACTGGTAGCCGTGTACTCCAAGCTCGAATTGGTGGCCCATCCCGGGAATCAACTCCACCTGCACGTGCGCGTTCCCCGCCTCGCGCAACGTGCGCTCGATCCACGCTACCTGGTGGACTGGCGGCGTCATGTCGGCCGTGCCGTGGATGAGTAAGACAGGCTGGTGAATGCGATCGGCATACGTCACCGCGGATACCGTGGCATACACTTCGGGCACGTCATCGGGCCGGCCGCCGAGCCATTCCGCCAGCATCGCCTCGCGCTGTGGGGCGTACATGGCAAAGGAGCGCACGTTGTACGCCAGATCCCAGGGGGTTCCCATCGCGACGACCGCCCGAACGCGGGCTTCGCCGGCTGCGGCCCGCAGAGCCGACATCGCGCCGCGCGAGTGCCCGGCGAGCGCTAGCCTCCTGGCATCTACTCCCGAGTCCTGCGCCAGCCAGTCCAGCGCCAAGCCGATGTCGCGCGGATCGTCGAGCGGACGGCTCGTCCGCCAGGTCATGCTGAGCGCGGTGTACCCGGCCGCTGCCAGTCGTACGGAGAGCCATTGGGTGGCCTCGATACTCCCCCGCGTTTGCCCGCCCGGCGCCACCACAATCCCGGGCCGCTGTCCGGGTACTAGCGAACGAAAGACTCTGCCCGGCAGCACTACCCCGGAGTCCCGCAGTGCGACCGCCTGACTCTGGACAAGCTTAAGACACTGCCCCGGTTCAAGCATTGGGACCTCGCCCCGCGTGGTGCAGAAATATATCGGCAGGGTAATCACCGCGGACCGACGCGCCAAGCTCTTGCGCCCATCGTAGCGCGCACCCTAGAATCTGTCCATTGAAATAAACAGGCCAAACATATCGATGGATTTGATTGATCTGCGTCGCCTGCGCGTCTTCTGGCAGGTCGTGGAATCGGGTGGCGTGACCGCCGCTGCCGAGCAGCTAGCCGTCAGCCAGTCCGACGTGACGTTTCATATCAAGCAATTGGAGCGGGAACTAGGGCTGCGCTTGCTGGCGCGGCAAGGCCGGCGCGTGGTGCCGACGGAGGCGGGCCTGATGGTCGCGCGCGCGGCTCAAGCCGTACTGAACGAGACGTACAGCCTCCAACAGGCAGTGGCCGATTTCCGCGAAGGCCGGGCCGGGGCAATTCACCTCGGGGCCAGCATGACGATCGGCGATTATCTCTTGCCACCGCTGGTAGCAACATTCCACCAGGACCACCCGGGCATCCGCGTGACAGTAAGAGTGGATCGCACTCCGACGATCTGTGATGCCGTCAGAGATGGCGAATTAGATTTCGGGTATGTGGTCTTGAGCAACATGTCTGATCAACTGATCACCGAGCCCGTCTATCAAGACGAGCTCGTCCTGCTGGCTAGTCCTGAGTTCGCGGCTCGTCTATCGCTCCCGATCACTCCTGACGACCTCACGACCCTCCCCTTCATCGCGACCCCGAAAGGCATGCAGTATCGCGATTTCGTCGACACCTGGCTCCATCGCCTTCATGTCCTATCACTGAACGTGGTGGCGGAAGCCGGCAGCACCACCGGGCTCTTGAACATGGCCGCCGCGGGCCTGGGTGCCACGTACTGTTTCCGGATCGCCGCTCAGCAAGCGATAGCTGATGGCCGTCTTCACATTCTGCCGGTCCATGGTGTCAAGCTAATACACATGTTTTGCCTGGTATACCGTAAAAGACAAAGCTTCTCCCCAATCGTACGCAGCCTTCTCGACCACATTCGTAAACACCGTCAAGCGTCTCTCTCTGCGGTCGACGCGGAAGCATGAGCCGTAATTCCCCGGCGACTAGTGCCCTTGAGGCCTAACACAATCCACGGAGCAGCCCCACCCCGCCCAGGCGGGCACCAAGAGCTGCCGTTCCCCCTCTCCCCCAATACAACAATGGAGGAAAAGGGGGAGCCGTCCCCGGTGCCGGGCGGCCCGTCCCTCTCCCCCCTTCCTTCCTAGGGAAGGGGGGCCGGGGGTTAGGTCCCGGACGCCCGCCGCTCCCCGATCCCCTACCTCCATAGAGAGGGTGAGCCGGCCGGGCCACCCCCCCCCGTCCTCCCCCGGCGCCAAGCGAGGAGGACGGGCCTGAGCCTGGGGCAGCCCCTACGCGGCGCCTCGCCCCCAGGGGCCAGCGAGCGGGATGCAGCATGCCCCGCCGCGCCGCGGGAATTGGGCTCCAGCAGCCCCGCCCGTCGCTCCCCGCCAGCCCGCACGCGCACCCGCCCGCTGGCCGCACCTGGCGCGGCCGGCCGCGGCTCGCGTACCGTG
>Ga0070741_10001663_pt1 | contig 65523 bp, 60 predicted proteins | sample Coa_R1_4_FD_66440 | JGI IMG/M metagenome (GOLD analysis project Ga0070741, IMG submission 66440) | Surface soil microbial communities from Centralia Pennsylvania, which are recovering from an underground coalmine fire - Coalmine... | ecosystem: Environmental > Terrestrial > Soil > Unclassified ...
CCCCGCGCTGTACGCTTGCCAGGCATCACCCATTCGCGCGTTGACGATGGCTTCCGCCATTTGTGTGCGACATGAATTTCCGCAAATAAGAAATTTCATACAACCTCCGCGAATGCCGCTCCCGTGACAGAAACAGCGCTTGCGCCAAACAATTGGTCGCCCAAACTGACCACAGTGTCCAACCCCTTGACCTCGTGCGCAAGCAGCGGCACTTGGAGAATGGGCATCGCGAAACGCGCTTTCATTTCCGCGAGATACTTTTCCTGCATCGTGCGCCGCGCGCGCGTGAACGGCGTCGTGCACTCTGCCGGCGGCAGCACGAGATTGGCGACCACCATGCCGGTCGGAATGCCCACCGTCGCGAGCTCGTCCATCGCGCGCTGCGCCTCGATAATCGGCGTGGATTCGGGATACATCACGAACGCGAACGTGCTCTGTGCGGGATCGCGCATCATTTCAATCACGCGCCCAAAGCGCGCTTTCGCCACATCATCCGCCGCGGTGGTGTCCACCGACGCGAAAATTTTCACGTCGAGTTGCTTGCTCCAGTCGAGCGGCAGTTCCAGCAACCGCAGCGTGTGCCCCGTCGGCGCGGTGTCAAACACAATCGCGTCATACTCGTCTTGCGAGGCAAATTCGATAAAACGGTCGAACGCTGCCATTTCTTCGGTGCACGGCGAATCGAGCTCTTCCGCCATCGCCGCAATCGCTTGCAGAGGGCGCCCGCGCGTGCGCGCATCGTCGAGAATGCGCGCTTTGTATGTTTCCGCCGCCGCTTTGGCGTCAATATTGACCGCGTATAAATTCGGCACCCCCGCAATCGGCGCCGGCTGCGCGCCGACCGGAACGCCCAACACATCGCCCAGATGCGCGGCAGGATCGGTTGTCAACAGCAACGTGCGGTATCCTTGCCGCGCGAGCCAAACGGCGGTGACGCACGAGACAGACGTTTTGCCGACGCCGCCTTTGCCCGCGAAAAAGATGGTGCGCGCGTGCGAGTTGGGGAGGATGGACGGGAGAATGTCGGGATGGAGATTCGTGAACTGCGGGTTGCGAATTTCAATGCGCGGGGTGCCATGACTTGGCTGCGCCGCGCTGCCGTCAAACAACACTTGGGCAACCTCACGCAAACGTGCGATGCCTTTGATTTCGCCGTCAAGCAAAAGCATTTTGCGCGCGGGCAGCGGCAGCTCGCGCTCGATTTGCGTCAGATAACGCTGCTGCATCTTGATGCGTTCGGCAAAAAACGGGTTTGCTTTTTCACCGGGCGGTAAGATGCCGTTGATGATGATTTGGTGTGTATGGATGCCAAGTTTTGCCAGCTCTGAAACTGCGCGCTGCGTTTCTTTGATGGGCGTCGCCTCGGGCTGCAAAACGAAAATAAAAGTGGTGGACGCTTGATCGCGCATCGCGACCAGCGCGCGGTCATATTTCGCTTTGGCGTCTTGAATCGCGGCGGCGGGTCCGAGACACGTTTGTCCGTTGCCCGCGCTCGCCGTTTCAATCGCGTGACTCCACTCGGCAGGCAGTTCGAGCAAGCGCAGTGTATGTCCCGTTGGGGCGGTATCGAAAATGACCACTTCAAAATTCGGCGCATCCAGAAAATCGGTAAAGCGGTCGAATGCCGCGACTTCGGCGGTGCATGGCGAATTCATTTGCTCTGCCATCACCTTGACGATTTCGGGCGGAAAAATTTCGCGCAGCGGCGCCAGCGCGCGTTCCTGATATTCTTCCGTCGCGCGGTCGGAATCAATTTCCATTGCGAACAAATTTGGCGCGGCGTGAATGGGCGTGATTTGGTGACCGATGGGTTGTTCAAACACATCCGCGAGATTCGACGCGGGGTCAGTGGTTACGATGAGTGTGCGTTTGCCTTCATCGGCATACCGCACCGCGGTTGCGCACGCCATCGAAGTTTTGCCCACGCCGCCTTTACCGGAAAAGAAAATAAATTGAGTGTTCATAAAGCTCCAGTGTTACTGTGTCTGTCCGTTCAAAGCCGCGCGCACCTGTTCGAGCGTGGGATACGCGCCGACCTGCAAGATGGTCCCATTGACCACCGTAATCGGCAGTGCGGCGAGCTGCTTTGTACGCACGAGATCTAAAACGGCGCGATTGTTTGCGAATGCTTGCGCGTGAGAAGCCATTTGATAGCGGGCAACGCTAATTCCTTCGCTTTGCAGCGTGAGAATCATCTCGTTCACATCGAGCAACGCGGGGTCAATCGTCGGACCGCACATCCCGGTTGGGCAACACATTGGCGGGTCAAAAATCTCGACGACCGCGCCGGTTTGCGCCGTGGCTTTGGGGCGTTCGCCAAACGAAATGGTATCGTTCATGGTAATTCAATCTCCATTGAAGTATTAGGGTAAAAAAATTTTCAATTGCGCGTGACACGCAGATTTGTGACCGGCATCAGGCGCGGTCCACACGAAGGTAAACGCGGCTGGATGCGCGCCGGGTCGAGAAAGCCATGCAGCTGCTCGCGCAGAAGTTTGAGTGTCTTTTGATTGACGGAATAGTATACCCAGCGCGCGTCAATAGGGTCGCGTTCCATCTCGATTAACTCGGCATCGCGCAAAATTTTGAGATGATGCGAGATGAGATTGATGGGCAATTGCAGTTGGTCGCCAATTTCGCAATTGCACTGCACGCCTTGCATGAGGACATCGAAAATTGCCAGACGCGTCGGATCGCTCAATACCTTGAGCGCACTCGCCAGTTCTTCCGTCTTTTTCTTCATCGTTACTCCCCGCCCAAAACAATTCAATGTTCGTTGAAGTATATTCACATCGCAGATAAAGTCAAGCCCCACATGTCCCGAAAACGGGAGGACATGTGACTGGATGGAATGGTTGCCCTTGCCCGCGCAATAACAAAACGCGAACCTCCGACACGGCAACAGCGAAAATTTTTGAATTTGTGTTTAGGGGGAAAGTGGCTCGCAGCAGAGCTTCGACCCGTGTCGCCGTGCCTTGCACGATGTTACGCAGAATGCCCACCACATGCCCGCGTTCGTATTATTTGATTACTTGGGCGATGCAGATGCCATCCCAGGGACGCAACTGCGGACGCCCGCCGTGCCGCGCAGGTATCGCTTCGCGGAACACGTGTTGAATGGCGCCCAGAGCGGTATGGTGGTTGGAGTTGGTACTCTACCCAAGTGTCTTCCAGGACTCGCTTTTGTTAAGTACGATTCAGACCACACTTAATGGTGGTGCTACCGCGTTCGGCAAAACTGCGCAGCGCCGGTACCAGCCCCGCATCGTCAAGCACTGACGGTCGTAAATCAAAAATCAATTGACGCGTTTGGTCGAGAATTTGTGCTGCAATCTGCCGCGTTTCGAAAAGACGCGTGCGCGTTCCATTCGTGGGCGCGGCATTTTGTTCCAAGGTCTGCAAACCGACAATGAGTGCGGCAAGACTTTGCGCGAATTCGTCGTGCAGTTCACGGGCAATGCGCTTGCGCTCTTCTTCTTGCGCGTCCATCACGCGCTCGAACAATTGGCGGCGAAAATGTTCGCGTCTCTGCGCATCCGCCAATTCGAAATTCTCAAGCGCGAGCCCGAGCTGCTGCCCCATCGCGGTGAGCAGACGCTCCTGCTCCGGGGTAAAACAATACTCGCTCGGACACACCAATTGCAGCGCACCCCGAAATTTTTCGCGCGTGACGAGCGGGACGCAAAGGTGACAGGCGCCAAAGACCGGACACAACGCGCCGTTGTGAGCCATTTGCGCCACGGTGGTGTTCGAATTCAGGCAATCTGCACTTGGCGATTTATCATCGGCATTGACATTGCGCGCAGCGACAATTTGCGCGTGCTCAGCTTGCCCAAGCACAATCCATCCTGCCTGCAAATTCAGCAGAATGAGAACTTGTTCCAGCGCGCGGTTCAATAAATCGTCGCGGTCGGCGCTCACGCTCAGCGCGGAAGCGAACGCATTGAGGGTGGCGAGTTCGTCGTTACGCTCACGCAATTGTAGGTTCGACATACGCAGCTCGTTTTGGGAGTGCGCCAATGCTTGCGTCATGGCGTTGAAGGATTTGCTCAACTGCGCGATTTCATCTTGACCCCGCACCGGCATAAATTGAGAAAAATCACCTTGCGCTACTGCGTGCGTGACACCGACTAATTTTTCGAGCGGTCCCGAAAGCACACGCGCTAACAAATACGCCGCGATAAAAACAGGCACGAGACTTGAGTGACTTTCACTTTGCATAACTGGGTGCGAGAGTGATTGTTGGTAAGGATTCATTTCGAGCAAGGGCACGATGCACCCAGTTCCAACCCAAGCGGAAATAACTGAGCGTGCGGCGTGCGCGCCGGTCTGCCCATGCACGCAACCCACGCTTCACAACTTGGACGCCAATGTTGACTAACCAGACATAAGCCAACGCAATCAACAACAACAAACGTTGCATGCGTGGGGGATGCAAGAGGCCGCTCCGTTCCAAGTCCCAACCGTGCGATTTGAAATCGCGAAACATTTCTTCGATCCAGAAGCGCTTGCGATAGATTCTGACTTGTTGCTGACCCAGCGTGCAATCACTGATCAGATACCATGGCTCATCCTCGCCACACGCCCAATAACCGATCAACTCAACCCCGCCAAAATGTTGTTGCGTGATGCGCACGCGTCCGAAAGAACGAAACTGTCCAGGGCGCAAACCACGCTCCTTGAGTTTGAAGGCACGCCCGCGTGCCGGAAAGACCCACATGCTTTGGTCGAGCCGCTGCACGAAATGCCAGCCCAGCGTATCGCGAACAAAGGTCTGGAGCGCCACACCTTGGTATTCCCGGTCACCGACTACCCCAATCTGGGCATGGGGCGGTGCCCACTGTGCGATAAAGCGCAAGCACGCTTCGAGGTAGCGGCGCTGAAACGAACCTTGTTTCTTTTGAACTTTCCAAGCGAACGGCAAGACGCGTCCGCGAAATGCGATGCCAACCATCAAGATGTTCAGATGATTGCTCAATGTCGTGCGGTCAATCACCAAGACGATGCCTTGCGGACCATTTAACCAATGCAACAAATAGCCTGCGGTCGGACCATACAGTGTCCGCACATCCAAACGCGGATTCATGATAATGCGCCGCAAACGCTGAATGATCCTATCGCGTTCGCCGTCCCATGGCAGATGTGGTGCGATGCGTGTGAGTTGACAATGCGCAGCAACGACTAATCCCGTGATGAACCACGCCAAGTTTCGTGTTTGCGTAATGCGGTCGGTCGGACAATACTGCGAAAGAATCGAACTTACGGTATGATAGATACGCTGGCTGTTGCTCATAGGAGTCACTCCGTTGGGATGAGATTGGGTTTGGGTAGACCGCAATTTTATCCCGGGTTGTGCTCTCTTACCGAGCGCAGCCAGCCATTTATTCAAAAGTGAAAGTCACTCAAGGTTTGCCTCTGTAATCACGCGTTTTGGTGCTGCTTATGCTGCTTTGGCGGATTTGCTCAATAGTGTAACTATGCGTTGCTCCGAATCATGCAGATGATTCATCATGGCGCGATACGCGCCTTCGCCATCGCCGTCTTCGATGCATTTCAGAATACGTTGATGTGCCTTGAAGCCAGTTTCAACCGCGCCCGGCACGAGGTAGCCCTCGGCGATGACCTGATGCAATTGTGTGACCAACGGTTCCAAAATTGCGCTCAAAAAAGGGTTGTGTGCGGCATGGGCAACCGCAAGATGAAAATCGAGATCGGCGTCCGTCCACAAATCAATCGAGTCGGCATGTTCCTTCATGCGTCTGAGACAGGCGGCGAGCGTTTCAAGGTCCTTTTCATCCGCGCGGTCTGCCGCCAAACGCGCGTTCGATCCTTCGAGAATTTTGCGGACTTCGTACAGTGATTTGACAGAGGAATCTACGCCAACCAACCGCAGGTATCTGCCCAACGCGTCGCGCATTGCGCCCGAATCCGGCTGCGAAACGTACGCGCCGCTGCCGTTCACAATCACAACCAAACCGCGCTCTTGCACAATCTTGAGCGCTTCGCGTACCACATTGCGGCTCACCTCAAATTGGTCTGCCAGTTTCTGTTCGGCAGGCAAACGGCTACCCACCTTGAATCGTCCGGCGACAATTGCTTCTTCAACTTGGTCCGCCACCTGATGCGAAAGACGCTGGCGCTCGATTTTGCGAAAGGTATCCATAAAGGGGGATTCTCTTGTATGGCTGTAGAATAGCTCTACAAACTCATTTTACGCCCATTTTTCGAATTGTCAATGGTTTGCGGAAAATGTCATTCGTCACTGCGCGCGGTTGACATCTACAGAAAGGTATGTTATTCTAAGCTGCAAGAATGGAATAGCATTCCGTATTGTGGAATAGCTTACTCTTCCCTAATTCAACTCCTACGGTGGCAATGGCTCGCGTCAAGTCTAGCGGTAGTGTTCAATCGATTGTGCGTGCTCTGTCTCTGCTTGAAATTCTGGCTGAAAGCCCTGCGGATTGTTCGCTCGGCGAAATTTCCAAGCGTGCGCAGCTGCCAGCCAGCACCGTACATCGTCTTTTGACTAGTCTGGTTCAAGCCGGCTACGCGAGTCACAACGCTCAAACCACTCGCTATGGACTTGGCAACACTCTTGTCCGCCTCAGCCACAAGGCAGTCCAAAAACATAACCTCATTCAAGTTGCCCACCCTTTTTTGGAACAGCTCGCGCAAGACACCGGAGAGACAGCAAACTTGACGACACGCGACAATGACTGCGTTATTCAATTGGATCATGTTGATAGTCCCAACATCCTCCGCGTGGCATATCCTTCGGGCGAGCGGTTTCCGCTGCACGCGTCCGCATCCGGCAAATTATTTTTGGCATTCCTTCCCCTACCCGAACGCGAGCGACTCCTGAGAGCCAAACGCCAATCCTTTACGACAGGAACGATTACAGACAAACGATTGCTGGTCCAAGAGCTGGAGCGAATTGCGAAATCCGGATATGCTGTTGACGATGCCGAGCGGGAAATTGGGGTGCGATGTGTCGCCGCCCCGATTCGAAATAGCCGTCAAGAGGTTATCGCCGCCATCAGTTTGACCGGACCTTCAATCCGACTCTCTACGGCTCGCCTGCACGAACTCGCTACGGTCTTGCTCAAGACTGCTCAAACGATTTCCGATTCCTTTCATCCTGAGCACGGCGCATAGATTGCAAGAACTCGAATTGATTCGCACGATCCGAAACAGCACCACTCGAGGATGCTGCTATCCATTTCTCTATACAGGAGGAGAAAAAGTATGACCAAGTTTCAGTTCAGTCGCACAATGGTGCCATTCGTCATCGGCATCCTCGCGATGATTTTGGTAACCACAGCGTGTGGTGGTGGAGCAGGACAGGCACCCACTTCTGCAGTTGTCCCAACGCAAGCCGCTGCGCCGACGAATCTTCCACAACCTACGACAGAGCCCCCCACCACTGCGCCTCAGCCGACGGAGGCGCCTACTCAAGCTCCGACTGCCGGTAGCGGCGGAACCTTACGCATTGGTCTGGACGTAGATGCCGGAACAGGCGACCCGCGCTTGATGCGTGATACCTCTGCTTTCCGTCTGCGTGAATTGGTGTTTGACGGTTTGGTGGATCTCAAACCGGACTTTACCCCCGCGCCTGCGCTTGCAGAAAGCTGGGACAATCCGGATGACACAACGTGGGTGTTTCACTTGCGCAAAGGAGTCAAGTTCCACGACGGCAGTGAACTCAAAGCCGAAGATGTCAAGTACACTTTTGACACCATCCTCGACGAAAAGCTCGCTTCCCCTAATCGCGCGTTTTATACGCCGATCAAAAATATCGAGGTCGTTGACGACTATACGGTCAAGTTCACACTGGATCAGCCCTATGGTCCGTTTCTCTCTTATCTGACCATGTCCATTGTGCCCAAAGCAATCGTCGAAAAAGATCCGGCAGCTTTTGCAAACAATCCCGTGGGCACAGGTCCATACAAGTTCGTTTCATGGAAGCGCGGCGATACCATCTCATTAGAAGCGAATCCCGACTATTGGGGTGGCACACCCAAAATCGCCAAGATTGACCTCAAAATCGTTCCCGACAATAGCGCACGCGTCGTCGCGCTGGAAGCGGGCGACCTCGATTTCGTCCAATCGCCACTTTCGCCTCAAGATGTTACGAGACTGCAGACGGAGGGCAAGTTCACAGTAAACCGTATTCCCGCAGCGGGATATACGTACATCAATATTAACTGCGCGGATCCGATTCTTTCGGATGTCAAAGTGCGACAGGCATTGTCGTACTTGGTGAATCGCGAAGATATTCTGAACAGCATCTACAAGGGCATCGGACAAGTTGCCAAAGGACCAATCCCCCCCGGCATGTGGGCATACACACCCGATCTCCCCAGCTATGACTATAACCCAGAGAAGGCAGCGCAATTGCTCGACGAGGCGGGCTGGAAATTGGGTCCCGATGGCAAACGCAGCAAGAACGGGCAACCGCTCAAACTGACGATTCGTACGCACAGCGAAGACCCGGACCGCCGACAGCTCATCGAAGTTCTGCAAGCCGAGTTTAGCAATATGGGAATTGAAGCGGACACTAATGCCGTTGACTTTCCTACGTACTTTGCCGACATCCAAGCGGGCAAATATCAACTGGGCGTGATCGGATGGTTGAATCTTGCCAATCCGGATCAAGCCATGTATCGGCAGTTCACTGTAGATGGCGCGGGCAACTATGGCAAATGCAACAATGAAGAGGCTTCCAATCTCATCAAACAAGCACGCGCTACGCTCGATCAAGCCAAAGCAAAAGAATTGTACGCGCAGGCAGCAAAAATCGTCGTGGACAATGCGTTCTACATTTTCGTACAATATCAAGAATATATTGCGATCTACCGCCAAGACCTGCACGGATTCGTCATGAATCCCGTACAAAACTTCCGCTCCATGAAGGATGTCACAATCGGACAATAAAGCTCGGCAGTGACGTTTCGAAAAAATCCGCCGCGAAATGACCGTCGCAAGACGCAATCAAATCGCGGCGGATCTTTCGAGTCCCCGACAAAAAGGTTTATCGGATTTTTATTCACACAGTTCTGGCTCAAGCTGGATGAGGATTGGTTCAATACCACCGTATTGTCGAGCGCTCTCTGATTATGGCAACGTATGTGATTCGGCGCATTTTCCAGACTTTGATTGTTTTGTTCGGGGTTTTGGTCATGACCTTTACCTTGATTCACCTGATTCCCGGTGATCCGGCAATGGTCATCTTGGGGACCGAATCTACACCCGAAGAACTGCAACGCCTACGCCATTTGCTCGAATTGGACCAACCTCTCTATACGCAGCTGATCAATTACATGGGACGCGTCGCACATGGGGATTTCGGTGATTCAATTTTTCAACATCAATCCGTCATGTCGCTCATCCTCGAACGCTTGCCTGCGACCATTGAGTTAGCTGTCACGGCGCTCCTGATCGCGACGCTTGTCGGTATGATTGCCGGTATCATCTCTGCCACACGTCCCTATTCCTGGTTTGACACGGCAAGTTCCGTTTTTGCGCTCGCGGGGGTAGCAATGCCCGTATTCTGGTTGGGGATGCTCTCCATCCTGCTCTTTTCGTTGCGGCTTGAATGGTTTCCCTCATTCGGACGAGGCGAAGGCGTTCTCCCCGCGACCATTGACCTGTTGCAGACAGGGAACCTTGCGCCACTGGAGGATTCGGTTCGTCATCTTGTCTTGCCCGCGTTCGTTCTTGGCGCGTTTTCAACAGCAATCATCGCGCGTCTCGTTCGCTCTTCTATGCTCGAAGTGCTCAATCTCGACTATATCCGTACCGCTCGCGCCAAAGGGCTCCGCGAGCACACCATCCTTCTGCGTCATGCCCTGCGGAATGCTTTGATTCCCGTTGTGACTATGTTGGGGCTCCAAATGGGGGTCCTTCTTGGCGGCGCGGTGATTGCCGAAACCATTTTCGCGTGGCCCGGCATCGGACGCTTGCTCATTGGCGCAATCAACCAGCGCGACTATCCGCTCGTGCAAGGACTTGTCTTTGTCATTGCTCTGATGGTCTCGCTTGTCAACTTGGCAGTGGATCTGTTGTATGTCTGGCTCAATCCCCGCATTCGCGCAAGCTAAATCGGCATTTGCGCAACCCGCCCAAACCGAGGCGCGCGGCTTTTGGCGCCGACTTGTTCGCGTCCTGCGCCGCAATCGCACTGCCATGTTTGGCGCGGCGATTATCACCATCTTTGTTGTAGTCGCGCTGCTTGCCGACCAGCTCGCGCCGTACCCGCCAAACAAGATTACCCTGAGCCAGCGTTTCATTCCACCTAATTCGGAACATCTTTTTGGCACCGATAATCTGGGACGCGATATCCTAAGCCGCGTAATTTATGGCGCGCGCATTTCGCTTTGGGTTGGCATTGTGACAGTTGGGCTGGCGATGGTCATTGGCGTTCCCGCAGGCTTGATTGCAGGATATGTGCGCGGACCGGTGGATACCGTTCTCATGCGCCTTGTGGATATTTTTCTCGCTTTCCCCGTTATCATTCTCGCGATTGCAATTGTCGCCGTACGCGGTCCGGGCTTGACGAATGTCATGCTCGCCTTGGTCGCCGTCTATTGGACGACCTACGCGCGCGTTACACGCGGCGTCACTTTGGTTTTGCGCGAAGAAGATTATGTGACAGCCGCAAAGAGCATCGGTGTCGGGGCAACACGCATCATGTATCGCCACATTCTGCCCAATGCCATGGCGCCGATTCTCGTCATTGCCACGCTTGGGTTAGGGAATGCAATTCTCGCCGAGGCGGCGCTTTCCTTTCTCGGGCTTGGCATTCAACCTCCTGAAGCCAGTTGGGGGTCCATGCTCAATTTCGGGATGCAGTTTTTGCGCGACGCGCCCTGGCTTACGCTATTCCCCGGCACAGCCATTTTTCTCACAGTATTGGGATTTAACTTGCTTGGCGATGGGCTGCGCGATGCGATGGACCCGCGCCTGCGAAGTGATTGAGGTGCATGATGAGCGAGATTCCCGAAAATCGTCTGACCCTCGTCTTTCCAGACCTGCCTTATTTTCCCATTACGCGTCGGCGTACGGCGCTCGTTATCATTGACATGCAAAAGCTGGATGCCCATCCCGATTTTGGCATGGGGAAAAAAGCGCGCGACGCGGGGATCGGACAAATCTTTGATTATTATTGGGACGCTGTGCAAAGTGCCGTACGAAACCAAAAGCGCTTGTTGAATGCGGCGCGGGCTGCAGGCGTGCAGGTGATTTATACGCGGATTGCGACCCAGACGCGGACCGCACGTGACGTTGGCAAGCAACATTTATATGTGAATCTTGCCGTCCCCAAAGACTCGGTGGACGCGGAAATATTACCCGACATCGCACCGCTCCCGGACGACATTGTGCTTTCCAAGACCTCATCGAGTCCGTTCAACTCTTCCAACATTCATCAACTACTTCATAACCTGGACGTGGATACACTGCTCGTCTGCGGCGTGGTGACCAATGGCTGCGTTGAAAGCACTGTCCGCGATGCCAGCGACCTTGGCTATAACGTCATTCTGATTCCCGACGCCTGTGCCGCCGTGACGCCAGCGTTACACCAAGCAGCGATTACGAACCTTAACAATGCCTTTTGCAACTGTCGCGATACCGAGCTTGTCGTGCGCGAATTGGAGGACGCTGTCTGATGCGCCTCACCGCGAAATTCTATGAACGCCAAATTCAGATGCTGCAGCAAGAGTTGGAGCGCCGTAATCTCGCGGGACTGTTCACGCTGAACTATGCCGCAGTTTACTATCTCGTCGGATTTTTTCACTATCCGACGGAGCGCCCCATCGGCTTGTTCATTCCGCGCCGCGGCGAGCCGCTCCTCTTTGTGCCGCGTCTGGAACAGGAATACGTCCATGAAGGAGCATGGGCGCCGCCAACCGAATCGTATTTTGAGTATCCGGGAGTAGTGCACCCCATTACTTGGATGTGTGAACGGCTCGCGGCGCACGGCTTTGCCAAAGCTCGCTTGGGGTGGGAAGAAAACATCAGTGTAAGCACATACGAATTACTGTCGCGTGCGCTCCCGCACGCGGAATGGGTGCGCGCGGGCGATTTGGTGGCGACCATGCGGCTGGTCAAGCAGCCGGAAGAAATTGCGCGGATGCAAAAAGCCGCCGAGTACGCCGATTGGATGGTGGGCGAAGCGGCGCGAATAGTTCGAGACGGCGACAGACCGAGCGAAACGGAAATCGAACAAGCCGTTGTGCGCGGCGTGATTCGCAAGATGGAAGCAGAACTCGACACGATTGTTGCGGTACCGGGATTGGCAGGCGCGCTCATCATTTCGGGTCCGCGCTCTGCCTTTCCACACGGCTTGAACACCTCGCGCCGAATCGGTCCGGGCGAAAATTTGGTCGTCCGGTGCGCCTGTTTTGTCGGCGGCTATTTCGCGGAAAGCGAACGCACATTCTTCTTGGGCGAACCCACTGCTGAACAACGCCTGCGTTATGAAGTAGACCGACTTGCCCAAGAGACCGGGACCCGAGCGCTGCGGGCAGGCGCGCGCGCTGGTGACGTCAATCGCCAATGTTTGGATGTGATTCGCGGATTTGGTATGGGCGAATTCCTACGTCATCGCCAAGGTCATGGCATCGGCATCCAAAATCATGAACCTCCCTGGCTCGAGGATGGAGACAATACGTTACTTGGCCCCGGAATGGCAGTCTCGTGCGAACCGGGAATTTACTGCCCGGGGCAAGGAGGCTATGCGATTTCAGACAGCGTCGTCATCACAGAAGGCGAACCGCTGCGGCTTACACATTACCCGCGTGACCTGGAATCGGTCGTCATTTCATTGTAATGGATATCGGAACCGAACTTGTACGCGTGACGTTGGGAATTGACCAACTGTATCGCGCCCAGAATACCGCCGACGGAGTGCTTGACCGCGAAGGGTTAGTGCCCGTCAATCTGACGGATGTCGCGCCCGCGCCTATTGCCAACTGGGATGGCGCGGAGATGGAAATCAACGCGCTCGAAAAGCAAGCGGCTGCAGAACCAGATCACGCACGTCGCGCGTATCTGCTGGAAATGCTCGATTCCTTGCGTGTGCTCGTCATGACTTTTCGGGGCATTCCGCTGCCATATGCCGAACGCGTCGCGCGCTGCTTGCGCGTGCCCGGGCAGCCCGTTCCATCAGAAAGGCTAGAGCATTATCGCGAAACGATTGCACAGTGCTTGCGTAAGCTCGGATACACCGGAGCCGACATCGCTGCCCAAGTCGCGCGTTGGGAAAATGAACAGCGTATTCCTGACAACCAAGTGCTGCCGCGACTCAAGGAGCTGTTGCGCGAAGCTTCTGCTCGCACCCGCGCAAAAATGTTTGTCTTCCCCGAAGGTATGTTAGAACCAGTCGGGGTGCGCGCAGTGCCATTTGCGGCGTACTGTGATTATCGCGGCAGAGTGCTCCGCTTGAATCTGGATTATGGTTATACGCGTCCAGCACTCAAACATTTGGCGTGTCATGAGGGCTTTCCCGGACATTATGTTCATCTGGCAGTGCGCGAAGAAAAAACCCGCAGTGGCGAAATGCCGCTTGATGCTGCGCTTGTCGTGACAAGTTCGGCAAGCAGTCCGTTATTCGAAGGCATTGCGGAAAACGGAATTTATTTCCTCGATTGGGTCGAAGGCGCGGACGATCTGCTGGGGATGACGTTGAACCGTTTACGGTCCGCCGCGCGCATCAATGCCGCGTGGATGCTTCACGTCGAAGCAAGACCGCAAGACGAGGTCGTTACGTTCCTCATGACCTCATGTATGGAATCGCGCGCGTGGGCAGAATCTCGGATTGCCTTTTTGACGCACCCCCTGCGCGCGCCGTTCATCTTTGCCTATTGGTATGGCGATATGGCAGTCGCACAAGTATGGGCACGCGTGACGCCGGAACGGCGCACCGCGTTCTGGAGTTACTTGTACGAAAAAATGCACACACCGACTACCCTAAACACATTTTGGGAATAACCCGAGTCAAAAATGAAAACAGAAAATTCGCAACTATTGTATGACCGCGCTCAACGAGTAATTACAGCTGGCGTAAATTCAAATTCGCGCGCCCGTTCACCACACCCATTGTACTTTGCGCGTGCGGACGGTCCTTTCGTCTGGGATGTGGATGGGAATCGGTACATTGATCTGGGAATGGGCAATGGCGCAATCTTGTTGGGGCATAACAACCCACTCGTGCGCGCCGCCGTCGAACGCGCGCTGGCAAACGGCATCACGACCGGGCTCGAAACAGAAAGCGCCATCCGCGCAGCAGAACTTTTCATCCGCATCGTGCCTTATGCCGAACGCGTTCGTTTTACCAATACGGGAACCGAAGCACTCATGCACGCGGTGCAAATAGCGCGCGCAAAAACGGGGCGCCGCCGCATCGCCAAAATCGAAGGCGCATATCATGGCTGGACAGACGCCGTTTTCGTTAGCACATGGCCCAATCTCGCACTTGCAGGTCCGGATAACGCGCCCATTCCTCTACCGGGGACCGGCGGTCTGGATTCGGCAATGATTCAAGACACCATCGTCATTCCTTTCAACGATATTGCCGCTGCCGAAACCATTTTGCGCGCGAACGCAAATGACCTTGCGGCAATTCTCGTCGAGCCGACGATGATTGATGTCGGATTCATTCCCGCAGAACGCGCGTTCCTGGTCCAGCTGCGTCAACTCGCCAGCGAAATCGGCGCCGTATTGATTTTCGATGAACTGCTGACCGGTTTTCGTCTCGCGCGCGGCGGAGCCCAAGAGTTTTACGACGTTCAAGCAGACCTTGCGATGTTCGGCAAAGCGTTGGGGAATGGATTTCCGGTCGCCGCCGTCGCAGGCAAAGCGGAATTCCTCGAAAAATCGGCGCCGGGTTCCGGTAACACCACATTCGTAGGGACTTTTAATGGGCACGCCGTTGTCATGGCAGCCGTCGAAGCCAGTTTGGCACAGCTTGCCGATGGGCGCGCCACGCGAGATTTACACGCGCGAACATCCGCCTTGATCGAAGAATTCGGCACCTTTGCGCGTCGGCACGGCGTGGCGGCACAAATGTACGGCGGCGGGGGTCACATCCACTGGTACTTTACCGACCGTCCCGTGCGTAATTACCGCGACGCCGCGCGTTCGAACGCCAAGCGTTACAGCGCGTTTATTACTACGCTTGCGGAAGCGGGTTTCCTCGTTTCACCCAACTATTTGCTGCACCACGCCATCAGTCTAGCACACAGTCAAAGCGAATTGGAACAACTGGTGCAAGCAATGGAACGCGGACTTGAAGCTGCAGCAAAAATTCCAGATTAACGGAGAAGTATCACAATGGGACAAACCAAAACTGCGGGTAAATCTTTCTCTTGGCTGTCGGTCACAACCCTCGCCAGTGGAATGGAATTGCGTATCCCCGTGCATCGCATCGTCGGCGCGCATCCCGGACCCACCCTCGGCATCACTGCCGGAATTCACGGCGACGAGTACCTGCCGCTCGAAGTCGTCCGACAGATGGTAGCCCAAATTGATCCCGCCCAATTGCACGGCACCATCATCGCCATTCCCGTCGTCAATCCACTCGCTATCGAATCACAAACGCGCAACACACCGATAGATATGCTCAATCTCAACCGCGTCTTTCCGGGCGATCCAAACGGTTGGCTCACCGAAATTCTCGCTGACGTGATTTGTAACAAATTTTTGCCCGCGCTAGAGTACCTGGTGGATTTACACGCTGGCGGCGCACAACCCATTGTAGATTACGTGTACATTCAAAATGACGAAGGTATGTCGCGCGCGTTTGGTTTTCCCGCTTTATATCGTCCACCAAATCCCTACGTTGGCACCCTGACGGATGTTGCGCAACAACGCAATATCCATTGTGTGGTTGTCGAAATGGGCGGGGGCATGCTTGAAAATGATCTTTACCTCGAGCGTGGGCTCCGTGGCGTTTTCAATGTCATGAAATATCTCCAGATGCTTCCGGGTACGCCCATCGTACCCGAAAAGCAAACTGTCGTTACCGACATGCGCGTAATTCGCCCCCATGTGGGAGGCTTGCTTTATCCAGGGGTCAAGTTCCCAGCTATCGGAACGATCGTGCCGCGTGACACGCTGCTCGGCACAGTCATCAGCCCCTATACCTTTCAAGTGCTTGAAGAAATTCGATCGCCTTTCGAGCGCGGCTTGATGATTCTGCTGCGCCCAACCATCACCAAAGTTCATCCTGGCGATTACGCGTATATGGTTGCCAACGCAGACAGTATGTGAGGAGGATGAATGCAGCCGGAAAATGAACTGCGCGCAAGAATCGAACGTCTGCGCAAACAATTAGCGCAGGATCGCATTGACCTGATTGCCATCGCGCCTACGCCCAACATGCGCTACCTGCTTGGCTTTGCGCCCAAGTATGATGAACGACTCTGCGTGTTACTCGTCACTCCACATGACGCACGTCTCGTCGTACCGCATTTGAACGCGAATCAAGTGGAAAGCCATACAGGCATGTCATCCATTCGTTGGACCGACGACGAAGGACCACGCCGCGCGTTGTCTCAAGCATTCTCCGAGTTAGGATTGGAACGAGTCAACACTCTGGCGGTAGATGACACGATGCACGCCAGCGATTTGCTGATCTTACAGGATCTCGTTCGCCCTACGCGCGCGATCGCTGGCGATGCTGTCTTGGCGCGTCTGCGGATGATCAAATCCGACTCTGAGATTGAATGGCTTGCCCGCGCCGCAGCCCAAGCCGACCGCGCATTGCTTATCGGTGCGGAGGCTTGCAAACCCGGTGTCACCGAGCGCCAGGTCGCCGAAGCCATCACCACTTTTTTTCAACGCGATGGCGCGGAACATGTGGATTTCACCATTATTGCATCCGGACCGAACAGCGCGTTCCCACATCACTTGAGCGGCGCGCGTAGGCTCGAAAAAGGCGACACCATTATCATTGATATTGGAGCAACTTTGAACGGCTACAAATCGGACGTCACGCGCGTTGTTCAATTGGGAGAGCCCTCCACCGAAGTGCGCCGCGCGTACGAGCTGGTACTCGAGGCAAATCAAAGGGGACGCCAAAGCGTGAAACCCGGAATCCGCGCCAGCCAAGTCGATCGTGCCACGCGCGAACCGATTGAGCGCGCGGGGATGGGCATGCACTTTTTTCATCGCACGGGACATGGACTAGGGATTGAAGAACACGAGCCGCCATGGATTTCAGCAGTCAGCGAAACTGTATTGGAACCCGGCATGGTATTCTCAATCGAGCCCGGCATCTATCTGCAAGGCAAATTCGGAATTCGCATTGAAGATATTGTAGTCGTGACAGCCGACGGCAGCCGCACCTTGACAGGGCTTGATCACGCTTTGATTGTAAAACCATAACAGAAACAACTCTTTCTGAATCTATCTGACGCATATCCAAAACCGAAAACCTCCGCACCGGTTGCCCGATACGCGCCCTCATGTTACAATCGCGTCCGTTTGCGCATGTCTCGAAAATATTTCGTTCGCCTCGCCGCGTTCGTCATTCTCGTCATCCTCTTTTTCATCTCGCCGCTGCACTCTCACGCCGACCAACCGCTCCGCGTGTTCGCGTTTTATTACGCGTGGTTCGACGAACACGCGTGGTCGCCCAATCTCGTTTCCGACATTCCCGCGCAGCCCTACACATCGGGCGACCCGGCTGCCATTGCGCGTCAAATTGACCAGGCGCAAGGCGCGGGCATTGATTCGTTCGTCGTCTCGTGGCTCGGTCCCGGCAATCCAACGGATGACCGTTTCAAGATGATGCTGGACCTCGCGGGCGGCAAAGGGTTTGCCGCGACGATTGATTTCGAAGCGGAACAGTACGGCTCGCGCGACGCACTCATCCACGCGCTGATGTACGTGCGCGACAATCTGGAATCGCACGGCGCGTTCGCGCGCGTGAATGGCAAACCGATTTTGTTTTTCTGGCGCGAACAGGTGCGTTCGGTGGACGAATGGGCAGCCATTCGGAACGCGGTGGACCCCAATCACGACCAAATCTGGATTGCCGAAGGCGTGAACATTGCGTATCAACGCGTGTTCGACGGACATCACCTGTATTCGATTGCATGGTCGCCTGACGTGAATTACACGCTGAACGATTGGTCGAAACGCGTGCGCCGCGCGGGCGCGGACAAATTGTGGGTTGCCACCGTCATGCCCGGTTATGACGACACGCGCACCACGCGTCCGAGCAAATTTGCGCGCAATCGCGAGAACGGCAATTTTTATCGCGCGACCTGGAACGCCGCCATCGCGTCGCGCCCCGACCTCGTCGTCATCACCAGCTTTAACGAGTGGGTCGAAGGCAGTCAGATCGAACCGAGCGTTTCGTACGGCAATCAATATCTCGACCTCACGCGCGAGTACGCCGCTCAATTCAAAAGTTCCCCCCCCCCTTCGGCGGAAGAAAAAAGCGCGCTGGCGGCAACCGCCACACCGCGCCCGCCAACGCCCACCCCCGCGCCGAGCACACGCGTCGCGCCGCCAACGCCGACCCCGCCCGACGAAACCAACGTGCCCTTCCCCGACGCGTACCGCACGACTGACATTTTGCGCGTGCGTTCCGGTCCCGGCACGACGTACGCCTTGTTGGGCAAACTGCCGCAAGATTTTGTGCTGGATGTTTTGGGGCGCAGTCAAGACAATCAATGGCTCGCCATCGCGTATCCCGATTTCGGTTCGCTCGGTTGGGTGAGCGCCGCGTTTGTCATTCCCCAAAACGGCTTGGAACAATTTCCCATCGAACCGGCGCCCGGGCAAGCGGCGCCCACACCCACGCCGCCAAGCGAACCGACGGATGCGCTGCCCGACTGGTATTGAATTGAGCGCACCACAAATGTTTGGCGCTGCGTTATTCTTGCATTAGAATCCAAGCATCCCGCTACTCTCCGCACCGAGAACGTTGAATTTGCATCCGAAAGTTTTCCGCGCGCCGCGTCACCTCGCACTCGTTTTGCTCGTCACATTCCTAACACTCGCCGCCTGCGCGCCTGCCGCATCCGACCCGTTGCCGACGCGTACGCCGCGCAGGCTTGGCGTTCCCACCAAAGTCGCGCGCCTGGCGCCCACCGAAACGCCACGTCCGACGCGTACGCCGCGCCCAACGCGCACGCGCATTCCGACCATCGAACATACACCGACACGCGTCAACACGCCGGTCAAGAAAAAACCAGCCGCACCGACTCGAGCCGCTCATGCGGCAAGCAGCTCCAGCGCGCCGCCCGCCACCGGCGAAGCCATCGCGACAGCGCCGACACAAGCCGCGCCGACGGCAACGCCTACCGATGCGCTCAATGCCAATTCGTATTTGGCGCTCGATGCGCCGTGCGACACCACAGGGGGGGGGGATTACGGCGTTCTCGGCGCGGGCGGGTGGCAAGGCGGTTCGCCCGAAACACAGCCCGATTTGAATTTGTCCATACGCGGCTATCAGGTGGTCAACGCGTTTCGCGGACTGGTGGATTATGACGGGCACACCGACGGCGATGCGCCGCAGCTGTGGGGCTTGTTCGCAGACCGCCGCACGCCCGAAATCGCGCACGATTATCAGGTAAATGATTGGGATTGGAGCGCGAATTCACGCGGCGGTCCGATTCAAGATTACGAAGTGACCATGGTCGGCTTTCGCGTCGCGGAAGGCGAAACCATTTTCACGCCCGATTTTGGTCATGAAATCGGCGACGGCTATGTCGCGCTCGTCTTGTATGCCGACGCGCACCGCATCACGTTGAAATACACGGGCGAAGACAATGTGGTCGCGGGTTATACACTTCACATCGAAGGCATCTGCGTGTATGCGAGTCTGCTGAATCTGTACAACGCGCGGCAAGCGGCGGGACGCGGCGCGCTCCCTGCCCTGCGCCCGGGACAGCCCATTGGCTATGTGCCGGGCGCCGAAGTCGGCGTGGCAATTCGCGATCGCGGCGCATTCTTGGACCCGCGCTCGCGCAAAGATTGGTGGCAGGGCCGATAAAACAGAACGCGGGATTTCGATCGCGCGTTTTTTTGCGCCGTCCGCTTTCCTCACTTGTTGAATACTCAATTATTGAATATAATGTCCCCGTTCCCACATCCGATTTCTGATTCTCATGAAAGCCAACATTTCGCCCGAACCCGCGCTGCTCGGCTTTTTGCGCGACGGTCCGCTGCATGGCTATGACTTGCACAAACAAGTGACCCAGCAGCTCGGTCCCGTGTGGCATCTCGGCATGAGCCAGATGTACGCCATCCTCAAGGAATATGAAAAGCGCGGCTGGATCAAAACCGTCGTCGTCGCCCAAGACGGTCGCCCCGCGCGCAAAATGATGAAACTTACCGCGCAAGGACAACGCGCCTTTGACGCGTGGCGGGCGCAATCGGCGCGCGGCTTGCGCGAATTTCGCGTGGATTTTTTCGCGCGGCTGTATTTTGCGCGCGCCGCCGGACGCCCTGCCCTGCGCCAATTTCTCCAACAACAAATTGCCGCGACGCGGCAAGAACGCGAGGCGCTGCGGCGCAACGCCAACGCGTCGGAATTTGGCAATGTCGTCCGCAGTTTCCGCGTCGCGCAGTTGGACACGATTCTCGACTGGCTCGAAAACTATCGCGCGGAAAACAGCAAGCGGAGAACGATGCGCTGATGCGACCCCGACGGCTCGTCGCGTTGGCGCTGGGGTTTCTCGCCGCGTGCGCTAACCTGCCTTTCGCGCCCACGCCGACCGCACTGCCCACACCCACCGCGCCTACGCCGCTCCACATTTATGCGGACGAGGCATTGGCGTACGTTTTGCGCGACATTGGCGCCGCGTTCCTGCAAACCAATCCCGGAACGCAAATTCAATGGCGCTTTGCCGCGCCGGACATGCTGCGCGGGCAAAGCGCCAATGATTCACAAGCGGCATTGGTCATGACTGCCGATACGGGATTGTTGGACTGGCTCGCGCGCTCCGGTCGCGCAAGTGCGCCGCTGCCCATTGCGCGCGACCCGCTAGCCATTCTTGTCGCCAATGCCAATCCCGCGCAACTCGAGCGCGCGGAAGATTTGAATCGCAATGATTTGCGCGTGGTGATTGCCAAAGAAACCACCATGCTCGGGCAGGCGACCCGCGCGCTGGTCGAAAATTTTCGGCACGACGCCGCCTTTGGTCCCGATTTTCCGAACCTGTTTTATCAGAATGTGCGCGTCCAAGCCGACAGCGGGCGCGCGGTGATGAACGCCCTCATCGCCAATGACGCGGATGTCGGTATCGCTTTTGCGAGCGATGCCAACCTCGAACCAAATCGCATCAAGGCACTCCCGATGCCGGAGGGGTTGAATGTGTTCGCTACCTACACGAGCGTGATGCTCCAACCCGCGCGCACACATACATCGGTCCAGGCTTTGGTCGAGTATCTCGATTCATCCCAGGCGCAAACGCTGTGGCGCGATTATGGGTTTGAACCCGCGCCGTGAACTGTGGTGCGGCAAATTTCCAATTTGCCAATGTGGATTCAAGACTAACCCCTCATCCCCAGCCCCTCTCCCAAAGGGCGAGGAGAGTTGACTTGCGTGAAAAGATTCTATGAGGAGTGTTGAAATGAAACGCGTATTTTTTGTATCCGTGTTGACGATTGCGGTTCTGACGTTGAGCGCCTGTGCCGCGCCCACGCCTGCGCTGTCGCCGACGCCCGCCGCGCCGAGCGTTGGTGGCAAACTCATCGTGTACGCCGCCGCATCGCTGACGAACGCGTTCCAAGACCTCGGCGCGGAATTTGAAAAAGCCAATCCCGGCGCACAGGTGGAATTTAATTTTGCTGGCTCGCAAGATTTAGTGACGCAGCTCAGCAACGGCGCGAAAGCGGATGTGTTCGCCAGTGCGGATTTGAAAAACATGGACATACTGCAAAGACAAGCGTTGGTCACGGGCATACCCCAAGTTTTTGCGCGCAACAAATTGGTCGTCATCGTACCACATGACAACAAAGCGGGCATCACAGCATTGAAGGATTTGTCGAAACCGGGCATCAAGCTCGTCATCGCGGACAAGACCGTGCCGGTGGGAAATTACACGCTCCAGGTACTCGACAAGCTGACGGCGGACGCGATGTACGGCACGGGTTACAAAGATGCAGTGCTGAGGAACGTCGTCTCGCAAGAAAACAACGTCAAGGCGGTGGTGAGCAAAGTCAGCTTGGGTGAAGCCGATGCGGGTGTGGTGTATACCACTGATGCGGCAACCGCCACGGACAAAGTTACAAGTATTCCGGTGCCGGACCAATTCAACGTCATCGCGCTGTATCCGATTGCTGTCGTCAAAGGCGCGCCCAATACCGCGCTCGCCGAAAAATGGGTTGCGCTGGTTTTGTCGCCGCAAGGACAAGCCATCTTGCTCAAGTATGGATTCATTCCGCCCAATTGATTCGTTTTTGCCAGAGTGTGCGACCCGCGCGCCGATGTGTGCCGCACACGTTTTTTGTTCATGTCTGCTTTGTTGCCCAAGCTTGCCAACGCGTACACACGGCTTCACGCGGGACGTATTCTTTTTTTTGTGCTCGCGAGTCTGCTCGTACTCTTTCTGTGTTTGCCGCTCGTCGCGCTGCTTTTGCGCGCGCTGCCGCTCGGACTCGACGCGTGGCTAAATGAAACGACGCTCGCCGCGCTGCAATTGAGTCTGACCACTGCGACGCTTTCCGCGCTCCTCGCGTTTGCCGCAGGCACGCCCATTGCGTATTGGCTGGCGCGCGAAAATTTTCGCGGCAAAGCGCTCGCGGACACGTTGATTGATTTGCCGATGGTATTGCCGCCGGCGGTCGCGGGCATCGCGCTGCTGATGGCGTTCGGACGACGCGGGCTGCTCGGTCCGACACTTTCGGCATTGGGGATCGAATTGCCGTTCACGACCGCCGCCGTCGTGATCGCAGAAACATTTGTCGCCGCGCCGTTTTATGTACGCGCCGCCAAAACCGGTTTCGGCGCGGTGGATCGGAAACTCGAACAGATGTCAGCATCGCTCGGCGTCTCGAATTTCAAAACTTTTTTTCGCATCACGCTGCCGCTTGCCGCGCCATCCCTGTTGAGCGGCTTGTTGATGACGTGGGCGCGCGCGCTCGGCGAATTTGGCGCGACGATTATGTTCGCCGGAAATTTTCCGGGGCGCACGCAGACAATGCCGCTCGCCATTTACAGCGGACTGGAATCGAATCTCGACAGCGCGCTCGCGCTCGCGTTTCTCCTTGTCGTCGTTTCATTCGGAATCTTGCTTACCGTGCGCGCAATCAATCCCAAAGGATTGCCGCTCGGATGAACGCGCAATGGACAATGGACAATGGACAATGCTCAATGCTCAATGAACAATGAACAATGTCATTCGGCATTCAGCATTCAACATTCAGCATTCAGCATTCAGCATTCAACATTAAGCATTCAGCATTCGGCATTCAGCATTGATCCTTATTCATGCTCTCGATTCACCTTCGCAAACAACTTGGCAATTTTACGCTTGACGTTGCGCTCGAGGCGCCGGAAGCAAAAACGATTGTATTGTTTGGCGCGAGCGGCGCGGGCAAGTCGCTGACGCTGGCGTGTCTTGCCGGATTCAGCACGCCCGACGCGGGACACATTGTCGTTGGCGAACGCGTATTGTTCGACGCGGCACGCGGCATCAATCTGCCGCCGCAAGCGCGCCGCATCGGCATGGTGCGCCAAGACCTCGCGCTGTTCCCGCACTTGCGCGCGGCGGACAATATCGCGTATGGAATGCAAAACGCGCCGCGCCGCGAGCGGGCACAGCGCGTCCGCGAATTATTGACGCTTGTGCAGTTGGAAAATTTCGGCGCGCAGAAACCGGCAGAACTTTCGGGGGGACAGCAGCAGCGTGTGGCGTTGGCGCGGGCGCTGGCAATTGAACCCGCGCTCTTGCTGTTGGACGAACCGTTTTCGGCGCTCGATTTGCAAACGCGCATGGAATTGCGGCGTCAGGTCAAAGCATTGCAGCAGCGTTTGCGTACGAGCCTGATTTTTGTCACGCACGACCTCGGCGAAGCGGCGCTGCTCGCGGATGAAATGGCGGTCATTGACCATGGACGCATTCTGCAATTCGCGTCGCCGCTCGACATCTTGCGCGCGCCCAAGACCGCGCGCGTTGCCGAAATCGTGGGCGTAAAAAATATTTTGCCGGCGCGTGTGGTCAACGCCCAAACGCTGCGCATCGGCGAAATGGAATTGCAAGCGGACGCGCGCGCGTTTGCTCCGCACACCGACGTCGTATTGTGTTTGCGTCCCGAACGCGTGATGTTGGTTCGGCGCGACAGCCTGAATGTGGAACGCGTCAACACATTGGAGGGCGATTTGATTCACGAAGAAAGCGACGGCGATACTGTCACTCTGCGCTTTCGTTCCAACGGCGCGCGCCTGCAGCCCGCACGCGATTTCGATTTGTTCATTGATGTGCCCGTATATGTGTACGAACGCTTGAATCTGGCGCGCGAACGACATTGGCGCGTTGCCCTCAAACCCAACGCAATGCATGTGGTAGCAGAATAAATCGGATTGTGAATGGCGGATTTGCAATTTGCAATTTGCAATTTGCGATACGCGCTACGCCATCTGCTATAATTTATTTGGATGATTGATGCGCTCACGGTGCGCGCGCTCGGCGCGGAATTGAACGGCACGATTGCGGGCGGGCGCGTGCAAAATGTTTATTTTCTCGCGCCGCTCGTGGTCGGCTTGGAAGTGTACGCGCAGCGCGCGCGGCATTATTTGCTCGCGTCGGCAGAACCGCCAAGCGCGCGCCTGTTGTTGGTCGGCGAAAAATTGCGCAGCGCGTCCGTGCCGCTGACACCGTTTTTGTTGCTGCTGAAAAAATACGCGCAGGGCGCGTTCATTCGCCGCGTGGTCGTCGTGCCGCGCGAACGCATTTTGCGTATCGAATTCGATTCGCGCGACCAAGGCGTCTCGACGCTCGTGGTCGAGTTGATAAGCACACGCGCAAGTAACCGCGCGAATTTGATTTTGCTCGACCCGGGCGGCATCATCCTCGACGCGATTCAGCGCGTGCCCGCGAGTGTCAATCGTGTGCGCGTACTGCAGCCTCGCGCCCAATACGTTCCCCCCCCCCCACAAGGCAAAGCCGACCCACTGACCATCACCGCCGCCGAATTGGAAACAATTCTCGAACGCGCCCCCGGCGAAACCCTCGCGGAGCGTTTGGTGGCAAGCATCGCGGGCACGAGCCCTCTCCTCGCGCGGGAACTCGCGTTTCGCGTCGCGGGCGATGTGAACACGCCGCACCAGCCAACTTATGTAACGAAATTGCATGCGGAACTTGTACACATCTGGTTCGCTCCGGCGCTGCCGTGTGTGGCATGGCGCGACGGTCAGCCCGTGGCGGTGGCGGCATTCCCGCTAACGCATTTGCCGAACGTCGAAAACATTCCGTCCATGAGCGCGGCGCTGGAAAAATTTTACGGCGCGCAAGAATCGTACGAAGCGGTCAAAGCGCCGCTGCACGCGCAAATCCAAGACGCACTGGAAAAATTGCGGCGCAAACGCGCGAGTCTCCAACGCGAGATCGTCCCGCCCGACGAAATCGAAGCCTTGAAACTCAAAGGGGAAATGATTCTTGGCTATCAATACGCGCTCGCGCCGGGGCAAACGCAGCTGCGCGCGGCGGTGAACGAAACGTTAACGCTGGACATTGCGCTCGACCCCGCCCTCACGCCCGTCGAAAACGCGAACCAATATTTTGACGCATACAAACGCGCCCGCGACGCGCAAGCGCGTGTGCCTGAACGCATCGCCGAAGTGGAAAATGAAATCGCGTACGCCGAGCAGGTTTTGAACGACCTCGACGCCGCCGAAACGCGCGCGGAGATTGACCAGGTGGTCCAAGAAGCGCACGAAGCAAATTTATTGCGCGAAACCAAATTGCGAAGCAGTGGACGCGCGCCGCGCAGTGAGCCGCGCCAATTCCATTCGCCCGACGGATTTCGGATTTTGGTCGGGCGCCACGCGCGGCAAAATGACGAGTTGACGTTCGAACGCGCCAAGGCGGACGATCTGTGGCTGCACGCGCGCGGGTATGCGGGATCGCACGTGGTGATTTTGTCGAACGGCGCGCCGGTGTCGCCAACGACGCTGGAATTTGCCGCATCGCTCGCCGCGTATTACTCGCAAGCGCGCGACGAAGGCGCGGTGGATGTGATGTACACGCCGCGCAAGAATGTGCATCGCGTGCGCGGCGCGGGCGCGCATCCGGGGCTCGTGACTGTGCGCGACGAAAAAATCCTTCGCGTCCGTCCGTCCGCCGGTGCGGAGGCGCGCAAGGATGGATTGGATGTTTCTACGTCACCGCTTGCTTGACGAGCGCGCGGATGCGCGCCTCTACAGCGGGAGTCAATTCTTTCAGCGCAAAGGAGGTCGCCCACATGGCGCCTTCGTCAAGCTTTGCCGCATCACTAAAGCCGAACGTTGCGTATCGTGTATTGAACTTTTGCGCGCTTTGAAAAAAACAGACGACCTTGCCGTCCTGGTTCGCATACGCGGGCATTCCATACCAAGTTTTCGGCGCGAGGTCGGGCGCGCTGGCTTTGATGATTTCATGAAGCCGCTTGGCGATGGCGCGGTCCGGTTCCGGCATTGCGGCGATCGCGGCGAGTGCGGCGCTTTCCCCTGCCGCCTTGTTCTTGTTCGCGCGCGCTTCCGCTTTCAGTTCTTGGGCACGCGCCTTCATCGCGGCTTTTTCCTCGTCCGTCCACACATTGGACTTGGTCGCGTCGGCGCGCTTGGCAGACTTTTTTGGGCTCATCGCAACCTCCTCAGAGCGGCTCGATCATGATATTCGACGTTATTTTTCCCCCAACGCAATCAGCGAAGTGCCGAACGGTAAATTCATCACATTCAGCAATCCGTTTTCCACATGCCCGACACCGCGCAAAATGGTATTCAACGCTGGAGGAACAGGTTCCATGTCCACTTGATACGCGTCGTCGTCAAAGTGATGCGATTTCAAATCCGCTTTTTTGCCGGTTGCATTCTTGAGCGCGATCATGCCCGCCGCGAGCGGAAAGACGAGAAAGAAATTGTATGAAAGGCGCGAGATTTTGAATCCCGCGTGTTCCATTTTTGCTCTCAGTTCCTTGGCGGTGTAGCGGCGCTTGTGCGCGTTCAATTCGTCGTTGTAACTCCACAGCCATTGAAACGCGGGCGTCGTAATCAACAGCGCGCCGTTGGGACGCAGCACGCGATGCGCCTCGCGCAAAATATTTTCGTCGGCGTCCACATGTTCAATTACATCGAGCGCGGTGACCAAATCGAAAGACGCGTCGGGAAACGGAATCGTTTGCGTCGCATCGCCGAGCCGCACGTCGTAACCGCGTGATTGCGCGATTTTTACCGGGCGCGGATCCACTTCGATGCCGCGCACGCGACCGTAGCGCGCAAGATGATGAATCATGTTGCCCGCGCCGCAGCCGACATCCAACACGTCGAGATTTTTTTGGTTCGCTAATCTGTCGAGAAACGTTTCAATCGCCCACGTGCGCGTAGCAAACCACCAGTGCTTGTCTTCGGGGATGGTCTTGGGGTACGAGAGAAATTGGGTTTGTTCCATGATAGTTCATTGTACATCGCTCAAGCCAAGACGCAAAGCAAAGGGTTCCCGTCAGTTTGTATCTGTGCTAAAATAAGTGCGGTTCTGACTTTACCCTAATCGGTCGTTTGCTTCCCCAAAATCCAAATTGACTCACGAACTGGAGCGTTTCAAGCGCACCTTGAGCGTTTTGTCCTGTAAAAAGATACACTTTGGGTCGGGACGCCCGCTTGCACCGATGCTATTATCGGGGCGTAGGTATTGATGCACGATTGCGACACGGTCTAATGCTTGTGTATAGTACACCAGTATTTCGCTCCAAGTACAAAATGGTTCGCTCGGTGGAGCTTTGTGGTTGCGGTCTTGAACGAAAGAAACAAGCTTTCCATCCAGTACTCGTTCATAATAATGTCCATCGTTAAATATCCTGCGAATTTCGTCTTCCGTTACCCATTCAACAGGGCGCGGTTCAGAAGGATGGGGTTTTGCCATGATTTCACCCGAATTTCAAGAACAAGTAATGCAATACCTAAATCTGAATATCTCATTGGAGGAGCTGGAGAAATGGCTCGCGCCGTTCCTGTATGATTTTCTTGCCGACCCCGACAGTGCAGATGCCAAACTGGCAGGCACAATCGAGTTGGGGCTTGCCGACTTGGCGAATGGTGTCCGTACAGAGGACGAATTCCGAAATGACCTAAAGGAACGTTTACTCGCGCTGCTGTCTAACTGGCGCGTCATTAATGAACCGGACATCCTGACTGGCGCGGCAACGAAGCATACCCTCTTTCAGGCATTTTCTCTCACGCCATCCTTTCTCAGCGCACACTAGTGCCTGCGATTACTCGGTTATATTTGACGCGGAAAGGTAGTGCAGTCAAAAAGGCATCGTCAAGAAACACTTTGAACCAGTGCAATCCCTCCAACGTGAATGTAAATCCAAAATTCAAGAGCAAGTTCTGTCCGCCATCTTCGCTATTGTCGAAATGAATTGTAAAGGTGAGGGGGTCAAGCGTTTCCCCGCTGGGTAATTCGGGTATGACACGAAGTGTATGACGCCCGCGCGCTTCACCTGACTTGAGCATCAATACAAATTTTAGAACGAACGGTACGGGCGGCATTTCTTCAGGTGGATTTGGACCACTTTCAGTGTGAGTCAGGTTATCAATGATTCGAATAATCGAAATGGTGCCTGTATCGTCCCGCAAAAACAGTTCACAGAAACATGCTGCTTGAATGTAGGGCCCGTTATGCGCGTTCATTTTTCCTCCATGGGTTTTTCCCTTAAGCAATATCAACCTGAAAGCGATTCTATCACAACAGAACGTGTGTTTCAACGCATTGTGATGGACATAAAAACTGAAGCGGCGCGAGCCGCTTACTTCAGCTGAGCGATAATGGTTCGTCGCGTTATTTCTCCGCTTGCACCTCTATCTTGTCCCCATTCAAAAAATATTGAATCGTCCCGCGTTCGTCGGTGCGTAGGAGCGCCGATGACGACAATGCCTTGAGCAGCGCGTCGGTCGGTTTGTCGCGCGGACTTTTTCCGACGAACAAAATCGCGGTCGCGGGTTGAATGGGCGTTAACCAAGCCGCGTCGGCATCGTTTGGCACGACGGCGAGCTCTGTTTGTGTCAGCACCCGAGTTTTCAAAATCAAATCACGGTCGGTCTTTCGCAGCGCGGGCGCGAGCAAAACCGTATGCCCGTTCGCATTGAGTTGCAGCACGACATACGACGTATCCACATCAGCGGACGAATACAAAACTTGCAGCGTCACTTCACCCGCGCGCAATGCGGTGCCTTGCAGCGCCGGAATCACGGCGCTTTGCTTTTGCTGAATCAGCGCGCGCCATTTCGGATAACTCACGCCCGCGCGCGCCGGCTGTGTCGGTTCCATCACTTGCGCGACGTCGTAGCGTTCCAATACCGCGTTGAGCGACGCGAGATTTTCGTCGTCCAAATGCGTCGCGATGACCGCGTCGAGGCGGCGGTCCCACGGCGGCAGCTGCGTGCCGAGATAACTTAGCAGCGTACTGGGTTCACTCGTGCCGTTGATGAGAATGCGTTGGTCGGTCGAGGTGCGAATAAAGGTCGCATCGCCGGACGACGCCGCAATAAACGCGAGCCGCGTACGCGGGTCACTCGACGTGACTGCTGTCGTCCACACGAACATCGTTATCAACGCAAGCAGCGCAATCGCCACCCACACACGCGATAGAAACAATCCCGTCGCGCGTTTGACGCCGAGCCGCGTGCCTACAAACAACGCGCCATAGAATGCGACCACCAACGGCGCGTCAATACGATTGACCTCGAATGAGCCAAATGGAATTTTTGCCGTCAGCTGCACCATCACAATGGTGTACTGCAAACACACATACGCGCCCCACGCGAGGACTTGCGCCACTGCGCCAATCACCAGCCCTACAACCGGAAGAACACTCAAGGCGTTGGCAAGCATCTGCAAAAGCGTAGCCGCGCCGCCCAAAATCATGATGGCAGGCTGTATCGGCAGAATCAAAAAATTGGTGACAAAGCCAATCAGCGAGAGGCGGTGAAAATACACCACGATGAGCGGTGCGGTCACGACGAACGCCGCCGCCGTGACAATAAACGCGTCCTGAAAAAATTCGACGATTTGCCGCGCGCGCGCGTCGTCCACGCGTTTTTTTAACCAGCCCTCAATACGATTTTGCAAACGCGGCGCGTAAATCAAAAGCCCCAGCGTTGCCAAAAATGAAAGTTGAAAGCCGACGTCCCATAATACGTACGGATTCAACAAGCTCATCACGAACGCGGAAATCGCAAGCGCATTGAATGCCCAACTCTGGCGTCCCAAATCCAACGCAATCACGACGAGCGAACCCATAATGCACGCGCGCACGACGGATGCCGACGCGCCGACCAAAAGAGTGTACAAAATCAAAAACAACATAATCCATATCGTCGCCAGATGCTGCATGATTCCGGCGAACACGCGCCGCGCCATGCCCGCCGACGATGTCGTCAGCGCGCGCGTCTGTAACAAAATTGCGGGACGACGAAACACGTACGTGAGGACACCAATCAACACCGCGATATTGAATCCCGAAATCGCGATGATGTGCGCGGTGTTGGTCGTACTGAACGCGTCTTTTAAAGGGGGCGGGATGCCGCGGTCATCGCCGAGCAAAATGCCTGTGAGCAGCGCGGCGCTCGGCTCGGGCAGCAGCTGCGCGATGGCGCGTTTGCCCGCGTCTTTGAACGCGTACAGCGCGGACCAAAACGGGTCACCCTTGCCGGACGAGACAACGTACAAACGCGCGTTACGCATCAAGGTAAAAACTTTTTCGCGCGCGAGGAAATCGCGGTACGAAAAATCCGCGCCGTCGGGCGGTGTTTCCGGCGCGCCGTCCACTTGCACTTGGTCGCCATATTTCACGGGCGTATCGCGCGGCACGGACACCAGCGCGCGCCCGCGCGTGTCATGCCATGTGCCGTTGGTTTGAATTTTGGAAACGTCCACGCGCACGAGCGCCTGCGCCTGACGCACATCGGGTTCGCTCACGACGATGCCGACGAGCGAAGCGCGTCCTTGTTCATTAAATTGCGCGAGTTGTTTGTCGAGCGCGGAGGGGAGTTCATACTGCAAGCGCAGCGCGCCGAGGACAAAGAAAATCAAAACGAGGTGCCATTTGCGCAGCGGCAGATTACGCCAAAAGAGGAGTAGATAGCCGAGCGGCAAAAGGAGCAGCAGCAGCCACACTTCCGTCGGCAAATGGAGGAACGAAGCAGCCAGAATCCCAACGACCCAGCCCGCAACGAGATAGATAAAAATCACAATGCCCCCTTGAAAGAAATAGCGAGGCGGTTATAATGGACTTGGTAATTTCGACTGTTTGCTGATTGTTTCACCACTCAAGGAGAAAAGCAATGGCGCAATATACCAATGGCTTTGATTCGTACCAAGCATTCTATTACAGCGGTCCGACACAGTTTCAAGCCGTGATTCAAGTCTATGCGTCGGGGGTGTTCAACGGACGCATCGGCTTTTATGCGGATGCAGGTCCGGTTATACCGAACGGGGAAATTCAACCGACCGGCGTCAAGGTGCCCGCCATCAATTATCCCATCAGCCGTTTCGATGCAGTGATGGGGATGCTCCGCTTCGAAAAGCCGTTATATATTTTTCTCGATACCGGCACCGGTGTCGGTTTCTTGGGGACCGCGCAGCCGGAACCGGTGGGCGAGCAGGAAGGGAAATAGCCGCGCGTTTGCGTCGGATTCTATCACGAGTCCAAACGAAATGGAACCAAAAAAATGGACTGCCAATGCAGTCCATTTTTTGTTGCATCTCACGGCGTTGGCGTGACTGTTGGCGGCGGACAATTCAGCGTAAAGGTTGCGTCATTCGAGCTCAACGCATTCGGCGTCAGTACTTGAATTTTCGCGGAACCATTAAAGATGAATGGAGCCGCGCCGGTAATGTTCCACATGTATGGCGCAACGTTTTGGGTGCCCGGCGTGAGGAACGTCAGCGTTTGCACCGGACTAGTGACCGCGTCGCTTTGAACCCATTGATACGTCACGACTCCCGTGCCCGTCACCGTGATGCTTCCATTAAAAGTAAATGTTTGCGGACAGGTTGTGCTCGAGGGCGGACTCACCGACGCGGTGGCGGCAGTTACATTGAACGGCACAGCTGTTGTGGGCGGCACAACCGTTGTGGGCGGCACAACCGTTGTCGGCGGCACAACCGTTGTCGGCGGCACAGCCGTCGTCGGCGGCACAGCTGTGGTGGGCGGCGGACAGTTGAGCGTAAAGTTTGCCAGCGGCGACGAAAGATTGTTGGGCAAAAGCACTTGGATGCGTTCCCAACCGCTGTAACTGAAACCGGGCGCGCCCAGCGTCAACGAATCGGGTATTACATTTTGCGTGCCGGCGAAAAAGAACGTCAACGTTTGCACCGGACTCACCGAACCGTCATTGCGCACCCATTGATAGCTCACCACTCCCGCGCCGTTTGTCGTAATCGAACCGTTGAAGGTGAACGTTTGTGGACAGGTGCTGCTGAACGGCGGCGTGACAAACGCGGAAGCATTTGTAACTATGAACGGCGGCGGCGCGGTGATGGAAGGTGTCAGCGATGCGGTTGGCGTCGGCGTGATGGTCGGCGTTTGCGTAAAGCCAAAGTTAAAGTTGTTGACCGTGCCGCAGCCAAGCAAATTGACGGACAACGTCGTCGAACTGGTCGGCGACCAAGTCGCGGGTGTTTGCGCTTGGACGCGATAATAGCCGAGCTGCACATTGCCAAAGAGATAGTTGCCCAGCGTGTCTGAGAATGTCGAACTGACGTACGAATTACTTTGCGTCAACAGCGTCAAATTGACATTTGCCAAACCGGGTTCATTCGGGTCGCGAATTCCGTTTTGATTCAAGTCATTGAACACAACGCCCGCGACGCCTGCAGTACATGGCGTTGCCGTATAGCCGGGCATCGGAGTTGGCGGCGCGGGATATGTAGCGGTAGCCAACGCAGGCGTTTCCGTCAAAATAATCGGCGTCACGGTAGCAATTTCCGAAGTGACGGGGAAAATGGGCGTGACCGAAGCGGCACCGCTCGGCGAAGCTTCCGGCGTTGCTGTGCCGCCGGCGATTACAAAAAACGTCCACGACTCGTCGGCGCTGTTCCCAGCGGTATCTACAAGGGTGACGGCGGCGGTGTGCGATCCCAACTCCAAAGGACCGCTCCACGCGATCGTATTTTCGACAAACGTCGGTGTGCGATTCTGTCCGTCAATTTGAATCGAGCTCTTGCCGCGATCTATTTCGCGGTCCGATTGAAATACAGCAAACACGTTCATCTGCGGCAATTGCTGAACTGTTGCGCCGTTGGGCGGATTTACGCTCGTGATGGAGGGCTTGCCGCGATTTTGTGTCAACAAAAAGACGCCCGCGCAAATCAGCAGCGCCAAGGCAATCCCAATCAACGCGCCAATCGCCGTCGTCGGCAAACCTGTAAAACCACCCATCGGTCTCGCCACAGGAGACGGTTCCACATATCGCGGCATGGGCTGCACGCGCGGCGGGGGAACTTGCGGCTCGGGTCGCGCCGCCGCCACGGGCGGTTGTTGTGGTGGCGGCGGTTGGGGCGGAGGAGCTGCCGGTGGAGGAGTACCGGCACCCAACATTGTCGCCGCTGCCGCGCCGCCCAATGCCGCGCCCGCCGCCGCCCCCCCCCCTTGTTCGACTTGGGTCGGTCGCGCAGCGCCGGGCGTGACTGCTTCGACTACGTGGCGGCGAATCTGGTCTTTTAACGAATCGGGGAGCGGAATCACCGGCAAAAAACCAAACAGCGAACCGCCTTCGACAGGCAAACGTCGTCGCGCATTCCAAACCGTATCGGGATTGATTTGCTCGGAAGTCGGGCGCCCTTCGGCGCGCGCTTGCGCGTCATAGATGCGATTGAACGAGCGTCGCGCTTCATCAATCAGACGCGGCAGGTCGGTGCGATTCACACCGAGCGCGCGCGCTTTTTCCGTCGGCGATAACGGATGCAATTCCTCCGTAATCAAAACAGCGCGGAAAAATGCCGGCATTGCGCGCGCCGCGCGCCAAACGTCGCCTTGCAGTCCGGGGGCAATCGCTTCATCGCTCGGCGGTAACCCATCTAACCAACCGCGTTGACGCAACCATTCCAACCCAGCTTCACGCGCCATGCTGTAGAGTCCACCCCGCACCGATTCGCGCGCTTGAAATCCGGGCGCCGCGCCGGGAACGCGCATAAAGACCGTATCCAACAAACGCGCCGCCTGATCGCGGTCGCCCACCAGACGCGCCAAATAATCGTACAAGTCCGCGCTGTAACGCTCAAACAATTGCGCCAATGCATCGCGCCGACCCTGTCCGATGAATTGAATGAGTTGTTGGTCAGTTGGGGTGGACATAAGAGATTAACCAAATTTTATCATACGCGCGCGCGTGTGACAATAGCATGTTATTACAAAATGGCTATACGCAAATAACAATCGAGTGACAAGGGCTTGCGCGGCAAGCCGCCTGCAGCGCGCCCCATTCGACGCGCAATCACATTTACGTCTTTTCCAATTCCACATTACCGGCGCTCTGTTTTTGCAATTGTCCCAGCGAGAGTCCGAGACGCCACGTCAATCCAAGTCCGAGTAAAACCACCGGCACGATGAGCGCCGCGTGCAGTAGCAGCGTGTACGATGCCGCTACACTCGCGTCCACGCCAAACAAGGTGAGAATGGATTTTACGGGTACGTCAAACACACCGACGTAACCCGGCGTCGAAGGCACAATCGTCACCAGATTTGCAACTGCCGTCGCCAGCACAAAAACCGGGAATGGCAGAATAATGCCGAAACCGAGCGCCAAGACCGCATACATACCCGCTTCAAACAACCACGCCAACATCGAGAAAAGCAGCGCGGCGAGCGCGTCCGTCGGATTGCGGAGGACGGACAAACCGTGAAAAAATGAGTCAATCAGGCGCAGTCCCCGCAAGCTCCACTTTTCGGGCAAGCGCCGCATCACGCGATGCATGATGCGGTCAAAGCGCTCACGGAAACTCGCCGCAAGAACCAAGACCACAACAACTGCCGCAAACAACAACGAACCAATTAACAACAACGTACGCAGCGCGTCATTCAACGGCAGAAAGAATGATGCGCTGCCGATAAAGAGCACCATCGTCACGCCGTCAAAAACACGCTCCAGCACAACCGTGACCAATACGGACGCTTTGCTGATGTGTTCGGTTTCGCCCATCACATACGCGCGCGCCAATTCGCCGATGCGAAACGGTAACAGGTCATTCACCATATAACCCATCACGGTCACTTGAAACAACTGCCACAGCCGGATGGATTTAATCGAGCGCAACAAATAGTGCCACCGGATCGCGCGCATTCCCACACCGATGAAATACAGGACCAATGCGGGAATCAAATAGAAATAGTTTGCGGTACTCAGGACCGTCCCAATCGTACGCAAATCGGTGCCATAAAAAACAACGGTGAGCAGAGCGAGACTGATGATAATACCGAGCCATAATGTTTTACTTTTGAGCATAACGCGAGTCTAACATACTATTTCATTTCACCCTAAATGCATTACATCCGCAAAGCAATTTTTACCGAACAAGTCTTGATCGCAATCTCTTTGGCGGTAAATAATGTATTGCAAAAAATGTGTCAGCTGTTTTGCCTTGCTGCTTGCCGCATCTTGTTCGGACGTTGCATTGAATGCAATGGTCAATCTCACCGAAAAGAAAAGAGGTGGAAAAAGATTTTCTCTTTTCCACCTCTGGATTCACCGGCAGCGGTAAGATCAAGCTGCGCTCGGCAGCGGTTCTTCTGTGACGGGCATCATGCCTTCCAACAAGTATTCCATCGCTTTTGTATGACTGCACCATTTGTGCGTTTCAAAATAGTGGCAGCCGCACGTCCACATGCCGTGATTGTACTCGACCGTGTGCGCGTCATTGTCGCCTTTGATTTCGGCGCGAAAGCTTTCAAAGCTGATACGTTCGCGTCCCTCACTTGCATACCGTCGCGCTTTTTCGATCTTGCCGATCATGCTCGAATCCATCGGACATCCTCCTTGAATTGATGGGTCTCACCAGCAACGGTGAAGAGAATTTGAGTCTTCTGGAATTGGGATACCAAACGGTGCGACAAAGCAGGAACGACAATCCTTCCCGGCTCGAGTCGGGAAACAAAAAATCCAGACGCGTACGGCGTCTGGATTTAATTCATCACGTTCAAGCGTTCACTGCTCATCGCGGCAACTTACCTCTGGAAGCATCTACCGTCAAGAAGCTTGACCGCAGGTGCAAAAGCAGTATAGGTGTTTTTCAGCGGGATGTCAATAGCGCCGCGAGTCCCAAAATGAACCCTTCAGCGCGCGCAGAGGTTTCCAAAACATTACACTTGGTTTGCAGGCAAAATTAGCGCTCCGCGCCGCCGCGCAGCCAAAAACGCAATCTACAACATGTTACATCATCAACCTTAAAAAACGTGCGCGCACCCGCGAAAAAAATCGCGCAAACAAGCGCATTTCACATGAAACGACACTTGAAGCGTATGGGCAAAATCTGTCATCGCGCGGGGGATGCGCGATGCCTACACCGGTCACGCGCGCAATACATCGCATAGTCATTTCGCACGCAATTTCTATTGAAATCCGCGCGCGGCTAGTGTAAAATCAAGTTACCTGCAATGTAGAGCAGAGATTTCATCTTTTGTGTTGTCGTGGTTTCACTTGCTATCCCACGTGAGCGGCTCGCCAACTCACACGGGTGAAACCGGAACAACCTTCAGGGAGGCGCCCATGAAGATTCTCACATCGCGCTATGCGCAAATCGGTCTCGCCCTCATTCTCGCGGTCTTGTTGATTGCAACGTTCAGCACGTCCGCGTCCGCGGCGGGTCCGATTTATCACACTGTCCAACCCGGGCAAACCTTGTACAGCATCGCCATGTATTACGGCACTTCGGTTTGGGCGATTGCGTGTGCCAACGGTTTGTATAACCCGAACTATGTGTATGCGGGTCAAGTGCTCGTGATTCCGCAGGGCTACATGGGTGGCGGCTGCCAACCGGCACACAAGCCCATGCCCCAACCCGCGAAATGGTACCCCTATCCGCAACCGAAACCCTTAGGCTGCTACTATACAGTCCGATGGGGTGATCATCTGTATCGCATCGCGCTGCGCTATGGCGTGCCGTGGACGGTGATTGCACAAGCAAACGGCTTGTACAACGGCAACTATATCTATGCCGGTCAAGTCTTGCGCGTGCCTTGCGCGTGGTAACACCCGTTCAACCCAGTTGCTCTCTGCTCTCGCGTGTAAACTGTGTTTGTACACAAGCGCTCGTACAGCAGGTGAGGACTGCGTCGCCAAGCTCTAACGTTTCATGGCGTTCGCATCGTCGGGCGCATCCTCAGTGAGGAACCCAAGTGAAATGTTATCTTGCACGCTCTGACACGGTTGTTGCAGCGTGTCACAGCGCATAACGCAAAAGGGGGAAAATAGATGCATCGCATCTGATTTTCCCCCTTTCCTTTTGAAACAAAAAGCGACGCGCGAGCGTCGTTTTTTTGGCGGTCTATGGCGCTGACCTTTTTCGCTTCAGGATGTCCTGTGTATGCATCTTGTCGTGCAGAGCCAAAATCTTGAGCATCCCGCGCACCGTCTGCTCGCCCCACACCGCATGTTCGCCGCGCCGCCCCAATTGTTCCGGCGTCAACTGCTCCATCCACGCCAGCGTCGCCGCGCGCGTTTCGTACAAATCTTGCAGGATTTGTTCGGGGCTGTGCGCGCGCAGTTTACCCGTCATGTACGCATTAAAGCGGTCCAACTCAAATTCCCCGACGTAATCGGGAAAGTCCGCTGCCACCGCTTCCAATTGCGCAGGCTTGTCGTTCGCCAGCATCAGTTTCGCAAATTTGACATTGACGGCTTCGGAATGGGCAACATGCGCGAGCAGGTCATTGACCGACCAACCGTCGAGAAAGGGCTCGACGCGTTCCGCCGCCGACAACGCGTTCACCGCGTCGAGCAGTTTGGCGCGCTCCAACGCGAGCTTTTGCTTGAGCATTTCGATTTCAGATACAGCGCTCATACACCAAGTATTATATCCACAAAAATCATTTTTCTCGTATGCGCGCAGGTTTGGCGCAATCATCGCATGTCACTATAATAGAAGGCACAGGTACGTTGAGCGCGGCGGCTCGAACGAGTCGCCGTTTATTTTGCACACGCATGTTGCACCAGCTGTTTTTGGCGTTACGCACGTTTGGCGTTCTTGCCGCATTCCTTCTCATCCTGCTCTTGCCCCCCCCCCTCTTGGCGCAATCCGGCGCGGGACGTTTTTACTATTATCAAGGTACGCGCATTCCATTGAACGTGAATCCGCGTCTTGTTGCCGTACGCTTTGTCGCAGGCACGCCGCTCGAAACACAGCGCCTTCTCACCGAAGGCGCGGGCGATATTGAAAATTTTGACACGCGCGTTGAATCCCCTGTCGGCGGCGTTGTCTTTTTGCCCGTGCGCGCGGGGAGCAATGCAATTGACGCCGTCGCGCGTCTCAACGCACAGCCGGGCATCGCGTGGGCTTCACCCGTTTACGATGCGGGCGCAATGCAGTTGGCGGAGACTGACGAATTCCTCGCGCGCTTCAAGACGAATCTCTCGACCGCCGCCATTGCGTCATTCAATCAAACGCAGGGCGTTGCCATTGCGCGTCCGTTGGCGTATTCTGAACGCGTGCTCGTGTTGAAACCCAACGCGGGCAATCCGCGCACGGCGCGCGAATTGGCAAACGCGTATGTGGAAGCGGGCGTTGTAGATTTTGCGGAACCCAATTTTATTTTGCGCGAAACCACGCCGCGCGACATCGCGCCGCAAGCGGCACAATTGGCGCCGGTCGTGCCGAACGATTCAAATTTTGGTCTGGAATGGGGTCTGCAAAATACGCGCCAATTTTTCGGCGCGGTCGCCGGCGCGGATATTAACGCAGTGAATGCGTGGAGCATCACGCAAGGCGCAAGCAGCATCAAAATCGCGGTGATTGACGAAGGCGTGGACGCGTCGCATCCCGAACTCGCCGGCAAAGTGCTGACGGGTTACAACTCACTGGACGAAACAAACAACACCACACCGCGAATTGGCGACTATCACGGCACAGCGGTTGCGGGAGTCGCGGCGGCAAACTCGAACAATGGCTCCGGCATCGCGGGTACGTGTTGGTTCTGCCAAATCTTGCCCGTCAAAGTCGCGGAACGCGACGCGAATGGAAATTGGACTGCGACGACAGAGTCATTGGCTTCGGGGATTGACTGGGCGTGGCAAAACGGCGCAGATGTGTTGAATAATAGTTGGACGATGACCGCGCCAAGTGATACCGTGCAGTTAGCCATCATCAATGCGCGTTTCAGTGGGCGCGGCGGCAAAGGCAGCACCATCATTTTCGCGTCGGGCAATGAAAATCAAAGCAGTGTGCCCTTTCCCGCGAGTTTAAATTCGTACGTCATTGCCGTCGGCGCGTCGAATTGGTGCGACCAACGCAAAACGCCGACGAACAACGCATGCAATAACAACAACGCGTCATGGGGCTCGAATTACGGCAGCGCGCTCGACCTCGTCGCGCCCGGCGAAGCGATTTACACCACCTGCAATGTCGGTCAATGCTCGAACAGCTCGTATGTTTATCTTTCCGGCACATCGCTTGCCGCGCCGTTTGTTTCAGGAACAGTCGGATTGTTGTATTCGCTCAATCCGAATTTGACACCTGACCAAGTGCAGCAAATTCTTCAAAAAGGCGCCAAAGATATCGGCGCACCGGGGATTGATACGGAAACCGGCTATGGGCGGCTCGACGCGTATCGCGCCATCAAACGTCTGTACAACTTGAGCATCGGCGTCACCGACAATCGCACGCTGGCGAGTCCCGACGACACCTTGGTCTATACGATTTCGTACGCCAACACCGGCATCACGGCGATGGGTTCGACCGTCATCACCGCCACTTTGCCCGCACACACTACGTACGTCAGTTCCACACCCGCGTTTGCCGCGCAGGGGGGGGGGATTTATAAATTGAATCTCGGCACACTGGCGGGCAACACGACCGGCAGCGCGGCATTTCGCGTAAAATTGCAGCCCGACGCGGCGGGGCAAAAAATCATTTTCAACACGAGTATCGGCGGCGCGTTTCCCGAATTCAAAATGCGCGATAACGCGGCGAGCGATATAACGTTCGGCATTCTCTCGCAAATTGATTTGCCCTTTATCTTGCATTAGCGTTCAAACCCTACTCACTTTTCGCATCCAGCTTTAAAATAGACCCAAGCATTTTGTTACCATCGGCTTGGCGATTCTGCGCGAAAGGAGTCCAGATGAACAAAAAAATCCTCATCGGCATTGCCACTCTCGCCATCCTCATGTTCACGCTTGCGGGCGTTCTCACGGCGGTTCCGCTCCAAGCCAAAAACAAAGACAAAGGCAAAGGACTGAAAATCGAATGGTCACAGCCGCGCATTGAAGCGCAGGTCAACAAAGGCGAGGTCGTTCAATATACCGTAACGTTTACGCCAACCGTTGACATTACCAACGCGCAGTTCCGCCTGTCCGCTTCGCTGCGCAACACCGTCACAATTGACCCGCCGACGTTTGCGTCATTGACCGCCGGCACGCCGTATCAAGTTACGGTCACGTTCACCGCGCCCGCCGACCACGCGCGCAAAAAATATCACGGCGTCGCGGCGTTGATAGACGATACCAAATTGTACGCCAAGCCGTTGAAACTGCGCTTTGGCGTGAACAAATAACCCGCATTATTCATGGCAGTTCAAACTTTCGAGTATCTCATGGCGAACCAAGTTCGCCCGCTTTCGGAAGTTTGAAGCGCCTCCAGCCTCAAATCGGGCGCTTTCTCTGAAGAGGCGAGACGAATCGGCGCGCCACGCTGCCGGTTTGTCTTGCCTCTCTGGATTTATTGTATAATTTGGCAACTCCGCATTCTTGTGTGCGCTTTCACCGGTCGTGAACGCGCGCGCGCGTGGCTATGAACAATCGCATTTTTCTGGCACTCATCATTGTCCTCAGCTGCGCCATTCTCTTGGTCGGCGGCGCGTTGATTGGGGCGGCACTCTATCTGCAAAGCAGTTCCACCTCTGCTGCCAATTTCACACCGCAGGAAAATACCGCGCCGTTGGTCTCACCTCCGGGCAGCGCGTTCGCGCCCGGTAGTCCCGCGCCCGACATTACGGTTTCGACACTCGACGGCAAGACCATCCAACTTTCGGATTTTCGCGGCAAGCCCGTCATGATAAATTTTTGGGCGTCGTGGTGCGGTCCCTGCACGGCAGAAATGAAAAACATCGAAGCGGTGTACCAAAAACACACGAGCGATGATTTTGTCATTCTCGCCGTCAATCAAGGCGAAAACGATGACACGATCAAGGGCTATGGCGAGTTGTGGAAATTGCATTTCCGTCTGGTGCGCGACCAAAATCAAGATGCCGGACGCCGCTACAAAGTGCAGGCGCTGCCCACGACGGTGTTTGTGGACAAAAACGGTAACATCCACGAAATTCACATCGGCGGACCGATGACGCAAGAGTTTATCGAAAAACGCGTCAACGATATGCTGGCACAATGAATACGCGATGAAAGAAATCTTGTCTGACATTCAAGCATGGCGCGCGCGCGGCGACCAAGTCGCGCTGGCGACGGTCGTATGGACGAGCGGCTCGACCCCGCGTGCGACCGGCGCAAAAATGGCGGTCAATTCGCGCGGTGAATTTGTCGGCTCGGTCAGCGGCGGCTGTGTCGAAGGCGCGGTGATTGACGAAGCGCGCGCGGTCATCAAGAGCGGCAAACCCAAATTAGTCAATTACGGCATCTCGGACGATATGGCATGGGATGTCGGGCTCGCGTGCGGCGGCAGTATCCAAGTCTTTATCGAAAAAATTTGACGCGCCCGCGCATTCGATTCCAACGGAACCTCACTGTGTCTGATTGGCTGGAAACCATTGCAGAACATCTCGCGGCGGAAAAACATTTTGCCGTCGCGACCATTGTGCGCGGCGCGGAAAACGTCGGCGCCAAAATGTTTATCTATCCTGACGGGACGCACCACGGCGACTTGGGCGATGCCGCGTTAACCGCGCGCGTCATCGCCGACGCGGTGCAGTTTATCGCGCACGAGCGTTCCGAGACGTGTGCGTATGAGGACACGCACGTTTTCATCGAAACTTACACCCCCCCCCCTCGCCTCCTCATCGTCGGCGGCGTGCACACCGCGATTCCGCTTTCGCAATTCGCGCGCATTCTCGGCTTTCGCGTGACGGTCGTGGATGGACGGGGGCGCTTTGCCACGCGCGAACGTTTTCCCGACGTGGACGAATTGATTGTCGAATGGCCCGACGACGCGATTCCGCATTTGAAAATGGATGAATCTACGTACGTGGTCATTTTGACGCACGACCCGAAATTTGATTTGCCCACGCTCAAGGCGCTCTCGACAACCAAACCGCGTTATATCGGCGCGATGGGCTCGCGCGAAACACGCCGCCAGCATATGGAGGAATTACGCGCGCAAGGCGTGCCCGACGAATTTTTGAAAACGGTTTATGGTCCGGTCGGACTCGACCTCGGCGGGCGGTCTCCCGAAGAAATGGCATTGGCAATCATGGCGCAAATTGTGGCGGTGCGTTATCATCGTCGCGGCGGACATTTGATGAATGTTGCCGTCGAATGAAAGAATAAAGTTTGGCGTACCGCACCGTTGTACATAAAATCGTCCTATCCTACGCATCCAAGCGTACACCTTTTTCTTTTTCCGAACGTTTGCAGGCGACACGGCTGATACAAATGTGCGCGTCGGAGAGCGCAAGCCACTGGCGCGCGAACCAGTACGATGTAATTTAATTCAGTACCATGACCGCGCTCGCTCCAACCAATTCCAGTCCTATCGTTTATCTCTCCGCGCCGCCCGATTCGCCGACGCGCGCGCAAGGGCGCGTGCTCCTTTTCGCGCGCCTCGCGTGGGCATTTTTGTTTGGCAGTTTTCTGTTCCTCTTTGCGGCAGGGCTGCCGTCCGCATGGGCGCGTCTTTTGACCATGAGCGAAAGCACACGCCAGATGCTCTCACAAGGCGGGCTGTCGCCGCAGCTTGCCGCCGTCTATCTTTTGAGCACCGATGTCGCAACGATTGCGGCATTCGGAGCCATCGCGTTCCTCATCGTGTGGCGCCGTTCGGATGATTGGATGGTGATGCTCACATCGCTGATGCTTGTCGGCACGGCGATACTCTACACGGTCCCTGCTTCGGAAGCGCCTGTTTCGCTTTGGTTCATCGCGTGCGCGTTTGCCCTTGCCGAAATTTTTCAGGCGGCGTTCCTGTATCTCTTTCCGAACGGGAAATTTTTTCCGCGCTGGTTGGGCATCTTGCTCATCCCGATGTTCATCTGGCGTCCGTTGATTTGGGGTTTGGTCTATGTACCAAATTACCGCGCGCAGTTTCGCAGCATTGAAAATTACGGCACATTGCGTCAGGACACGTTCGATACGCTCTTGATGGTCGCGCTGCTGCTGATTGGCGTGATTGCCCAAGTCGTGCGTTATCGAAAAATTTCGGGAGCGGTGGAACGGCAGCAATCGAAATGGCTGCTGCTCGGCGTCATCGGCGCGCTGGCAGTCACGGGTTTTTACGTTTTTGCCGTCAACGCGTTTGGCATTCTGGAACATTCGACGCCGGAAGCGTTTCTGGCGCGCGTGATCGGGCGCACCCTGCGCCAATTCGCATTGTTCTTGCTGCCCTTGACGCTGGCATTTTCCGTACTGCGCTATCAACTGTGGGACATTGATATTTACATTCGCCGCACGCTGATTTATTTTCCATTGATTGCGGTTTTGACCGGCGTGTTTGTGCTGATGCTGACGCTGACGCAAAGATTGTTTGTGGCAGTCACCGGCGCGTCGTCGCCGCTGGCAACGGTCGTGTCGCTGTTGGTCGGTTTTGTCGTTTTCGACCCGCTTCGGCGCACGCTGAAAAAGACCGTTGACCAACGTTTTCGCAAAACATTAGACCCGGCAGCGCGCATTACAAAATTCGGCGACCAAGTGCAGCAGAGATTGTCCGCCGTGCGCGCGAACCAGATTGTGCGGCGCTTTGGCGAAGAAGCGGTGCACGCGTTCGGCGCACAAAGCGGCGCGGCGTATGGGAACGAAAATGGCGCGCTTACTTTGCTCAGCACGTTTGGCAATTGGCAAAACGAACCAGTGCTTGGCGTTTTGCTGACTCACGAGGGGACTTGTTACGGAAGCATTGCGCTTGGCGCGCGCCAAGAGGGACGCGGCTATGGACGCGCCGAGATGCGCGCGCTCGAACGTACGGCAAACACCATTGCGTTGGCAATTGCGCAAGACCGCCGCGCCGGATAACCAAGCAAGCAGTTACCATGTCGGTATTGACCACTCCAAACGAAGGCAACAGCGCCATCATTGGCAATAGTCTCCAACTCCGCGCGCGGGCGTGGCTCATGTGGCTCACGCGCGCAATTTGGGCGTTGATCGTTCTGCAAACGCTGCTTGTATTCACACTGACCATTTCGGCGCGTTACAGCCATCTCGTCATCATCGGTGCGGAAAACAGCATTGCCTTTCAGCAGCTGGGCGTGCCGCAATGGTTTGTTGCAAACTATATTGCATTTTTCGATGGGCTCGTGTTTCTTGCGTACGCGATTATCGGCGCGATGATTTTTCGATATAAATCCAGGGAATGGATTGGACTGTTTGCGTCGCTCACCTTGATAACGACCGCCGTGAGCATCATCCGCCCGGGTGATTCGTTGTTATTTGCCGAATCCGTACTGCGCATTCCGTTGTTGTTGACACAAACGATTGGCGTCGTCTGTATCATTATCTTTTTGTACATTTTTCCCGATGGACGCTTCATGCCGCGTTGGACGAGGTGGATTGCCATTGCCTTTACAACGTTCGCGTCCTATTTTTATCTAACGCCCATCGTGACAAGCAATCCGCTTCCCTGGCCCCCGCCAAATTTGCCACCTGTCCTCGTGATGGGGGTAGTAATTGGCGTCGCGTTCCAAGTGGTTCGCTACAAGCGCTACTCGACCGATGCGCAGCGCGAGCAAACGCGCTGGGTCATTCTCGGTCTCATCGGCGCGGCAGTCGGGCTGGCAGCCTTTTTGTTGATGGTGCCATTGCTCGTGCCCCAGGTGCTGCGCCCGAGCATGTCGCGCGCGCTGTACGTCCTCGTCGGCGTTCCCCTCTTTTATCTCGCGCTGGCGCTCTTTCCGATTGCTTTAGGAATTTCCTTTCGGCGTCATCATTTGTGGAATGTGGACCTCTTGCTCAATCGGACGTTGGTCTATTTGCCGCTGACCGCGATTCTCGCCGGGTTGTTCGAAGCGCTCGAATTTGTTTCCCGCACCTTCTTTAACGCGCTCACCGGCGAAGGTTCGGATTTGGCGACGATTGTGTCCACCCTTTTGGTTGCCGCCGCGTTCGCGCCCATCAAAGATTTTTTGCAAGGGCTGGTAGATAAGCGTTTCAAAGAAGCGCCCGACCCCGCCAAACACCTCGACGCTTTTCGCGCGCAGGTTCAGGCGCGCGTCTCGCCGATTTATCCACCGCAGATGCTGCGCCGTTTTCTTGACGAAGCCGCGCAGGCATACAATGTCACTGGCGGCGCGGCATTCCTCCAAAACAAGGACGAGCTCGTGCTTTTGAAAACCGTCGGCGAATGGACTAACGACGCCCAAGTCAAGGTGCCCATGCAAATGTCGCCGACCAGTCCGCTCTTTGGACAAATCGCGCTGGGCAAGCGCAAAAATGGCGCGCCGTTCACCGACGCTGACATCGAAACCTTGTGCCGCATCGCGCAAACCGTTTCGTGTGAAATCGAAGAAGACATGACGGTCGCCGAATGACTCGCATCGCGATTGACTATACTTCCGCCGCGCGTCAACGCGCCGGCATCGGACGTTATACGCGTTCGCTCATTCGCGCGTTGTCTCTCCAAGACCACACCAATTCCTACGCCTTGTTTGTGCCGCGCGACGCGCAGTCCCTCGACGACACGCGCGCATTCCCCCAAAATTTTCGCGTCGTGCGCGTGCCGTTGAACGAGCGCTACATGGTAGCAATGTGGCAGCGCGCTCGTGTGCCTCTACCCATCGAATGGTTCACCGGCGCATCGGATGTTTTTTATTCGCCCGATTTTGTCTTGCCGCCGACGCGCGCCCGCCGCAAGATTTTGACGATTCACGACCTCTCGTTCAAGCGCCATCCCGAAACGGCGGTGCCAAATTTGAAATGGTATCTCGACGAGGCGGTGCCGCGCGCGATTCGACGCGCGGATTTGATTCTCGCCGATTCAGATGCCACACGCCGCGACGTGATGGAATTTTTCCATGTCCCCGCCGCGCGCGTACAGACGCTGTATTCGGGATGCGAGGCGTTTTTTCAACGCGTCACCGACACAAACGAATTGCAGCGCGTGCGCGCCAAATATCAATTGTCCAAACCGTTCATCCTGAATGTAGGCACCATTGAGCCGCGCAAAAATTTGGTGCGCTTGATTGAAGCGTTCGCGAAATTGAAACCGCGCCGCGATTTCGAGTTGGTCATTGCCGGCGCTCGCGGATGGATGTATGATGAAATTTATCAAGCGCCGCAAAAATTCGGCGTGAGCGCGCAGGTGCGTTTCATTGGCTTTACGCCCGACGCGGACTTGCCCGCGCTGTACTCGGCGGCGGAATTGTTCGTGTATCCGTCGCTGTACGAAGGCTTTGGACTGCCCGTATTGGAGGCGCTGGCGTGCGGCGCGGCAGTCGTCACCTCCAACAATTCCTCCCTGCCGGAAGTCGCGGGCGATGCCGCCATTTTGGTCGAAGCGCGCGATGTGGACGCGCTCGTCTGGGGCATGCAAAAACTGCTCGACGATGCCGTATGGCGCGCCATCAAACAAAAACAGGCGTTGGCGCAAGCTGCCAAGTTTTCCTGGCAAAAAAGCGCGGCGCGCTTGAAAAACATTTTGACCACTGAGAAATTGGAAATTCAAAATTAGAAATAAGAAATTCGGCATTACGCATTCGGCATTGTTCATTGTCCATTGTCCCTTGTTCATTGTCCATTGTTCATTCTCCATTCCTCATGCAGCGACTCTATTTTCAATGGCGCTATTTCCGGCGCAACATGCCGTGGGATACAAACATCACGCCGCCCGAAGTTGTGCAGCTCATCGAGCGCGAAAAATTTCCGCCGGGGCGCGCGCTGGACCTCGGCTGCGGCACTGGCACCAACGCGATTTATCTCGCGCAACACGGCTTTGAAACCATTGGCGTTGATTTTGTGCCGCGCGCCATTCAGCAAGCGCGCGCCAAAGCCGACGCGGCTCATGTCAAGGTCGAATTCCGCTGCGCCGACGTGCTCCAGCCCGGTGCCTTTGCGCACCCTTTTGATTTGATTCTCGACATTGGCTGTCTGCACAATCTCGACGCCGCCGCGCAGACGCGTTACGCCGCCAACGTGCGGCAGTGGACGCATCCCGGTTCAGTCGTGCTGATTTACGCGTTCTTTCCATTTCTGCGCGGCAGACGCCGCACCGGCATTACGCGCGCCGAGATGGAAAAATTGTTCGCGCGGGATTTTGTTCTCGCCCAGTACGCCGACGACGGAAAATCGGCGTGGTATCGGTGGCAAAGAATAAAGGCGGAAGGATAAAGACGGAAGGATGAAAACAAAAACGCGGACATCGCAACGAACCAAACCGGTCCCCGGGCTCCCATCTCCCGTCTCTCCCGACATACGCGGCGGCGACAGAATGCTCCCACCCAAACGCGTGTCTGATTCGCAAATACGGCTCGCGGTGTTGATGAATCCTGACCAAGCTAATTCGCTCGGCGATGTGCACGGCGGCGAAATCATGAAGCTGGTGGACGAAGCCGGCGCGCTCGCGGCGATGAAACATGCGCGCCGCATCGTCGTCACCGTCGCGATGGATTCGATGAAATTCCTTTCGCCGGTCCACGTCGGCAATCTGGTGACGCTCAACGCGTCGCTAAATTATATTGGACGGACCTCGATGGAGGTCGGGATTCGCGTCGAAGCGGAAAATGTCGTCACGGGCGCAGTGACGCACACGAATTCCGGGTACGCGGTGTATGTGGCGTTGGATGAGGAGGGACATCCCACGCCCGTGCCACCGTTGATTCTGGAAACAGCAGAAGAGCGCCGGCGTTGGGACGAAGGCGCGGCGCGTCAAGCGTATCGCCTCGCGCAGGCGCAAAAAAAATCCACCAACGATTGAACCATACGCGCGTCAACGCGATTGTGGTATCATTGTTGCGCGTTTATCCCCATCTCGCTATTTCAAGGAGTCAGACGACAATGAAGTTAGCCTCTCGCATGCATAATCTTGGCACCGAAACCGCGTTCGAAGTCCTCGTCAAAGCGCGCGCGCTGGAAGCGCAGGGGCGCGATATTGTTCATCTCGAAGTGGGCGAACCAGATTTTGCGACGCCCGAAAATATCGTCAACGCCGCGATAGATGCGCTGCGCCACGGCGCGACCAAATATACGCCCAGCGCGGGCATCAACGAATTGCGCGAAGCGATTGCCGCGCATGTGACGCGCACGCGCGGTGTGCCGGTCAACCCCGCTCAAGTCGTCGTCACGCCCGGCGCCAAACCGATTATGTTTTATGTGATGTTGGCGTTGGTGGACGCGGGCGACGAAGTGTTGACGCCTAATCCCGGTTTTCCGATTTACGAAAGCATGATTCGTTTCACCGGCGGCATTCCAAAATTTTATCGGCTGCGCGAAGAGAATGATTTTCGTTTCGACCCCGAAGAATTTCTCTCGCTCGTCAGCCCGAAGACCAAACTCATCATTCTCAATTCGCCGCACAATCCGACCGGCGGCGTGTTGACCGAATCGGACCTCGCCGTCATCGCCAAGGTCGCCGTCGAACGCGAGATTCCGGTGCTCGCGGACGAAATTTATTGGCGCATTTTGTACGAAGGCAAGCACCACAGCATTTTGCAATGCGAGGGCATGCCCGAACGGACGATTTTGCTCGACGGTTTTTCCAAAACCTATTCGATGACCGGCTGGCGTCTCGGTTTCGGCGTCATGAACGAAACGCTCGCGCCGCACATCACGCGCCTGATGACCAATTCCAATTCGTGTACCGCCGCGATGATTCAATGGGCGGGTGTGGAAGCTTTACACGGCGACCAAACCGCCGTGCAGCACATGGTCGAGGCATTCCTCGGACGGCGCGACGCGATTGTCGAAGGGTTAAATCAAATTCCGGGGATTACGTGCAAACGTCCAGCCGGCGCGTTTTATGTGTTTCCCAATATCTCGCAAATCGGCTGGTCGTCGAAAAAACTCGCGGACTATATTTTGAATGAAGCGGGCGTGGCATGTTTGAGCGGCACCGCGTTCGGCGAATATGGCGAAGGCTATTTGCGTTTCAGTTACGCCAACTCCCTCGACAACATCCACAAAGCGTTGGACCGCATTCACGACGCGGTGCGCAAAATTCAAGACTGATGATGTAAAAAAGGTCCGCCCCCAAAGGGCGGACCTTTTTTACATCACGCATACATTTCCGGTTTCAACACGCCGATGTACGGCAAGTTGCGATACAGCTCGTCAAAATCTAAACCATAGCCCACGACAAACTCGTTGGGAATATCAAAGCCCACATAATCGAGCGTGAGCTCCACCTCGCGGCGGGAAGGCTTGTTGAGCAGCGCGCAAATTTTCAAACTCGCGGGACTGCGCGTCTTGAGCGTCTCGATCATATAATGCAAAGTGTGTCCCGTATCCACAATGTCTTCGACAATCAGCACGTGCCGATTCTCGATGTTAGTATTCAAATCCATCAAGATACGCACGACGCCCGAGGATTCGGTGCGCTTGCCGCCATACGACGAAATTGCCATGAAATCCAATTCATGCGGGATGGACATGGCGCGCGACAAATCGGACAAAAAGATGACGCCGCCTTTCAACACACAGACGAGCAGCGGGCGCATGTCGCCGTAATCGTGCGCAATTTGCGCGCCCAATTCATAAATGCGCGCTTGCAGGCGGTCGCTGGGAATTAGGATTTTGGCGAGATTATCTTCGAGGCGCATCTACAGCTCCATTTCTGCGGCATCAACGTACGTCCAACGTGCACGCAGATTCTAACACTGAATTTTGAAACTGCAACCATAAACCCTTGAGAATTTGACCTTCTGCCCGTCGCGGCTATAATAGCCACTTGCGTCCGTTCGGCGCGCTTACAAGTCATTATCCGCGTCCACACTGGGGCGCACAGGAAGGAAATGGAAAGACATGGCTGAAGAAATTGTGCTCACCGTCAAGCCGCGCGAGGTCGTCGGCAAACAAGTCCGCGCGCTGCGTCGCGCCGGATGGATTCCGCTTTCGGTCTATGGCGCCCATATCCGCGCGAGCAATATGCAGGCAGACGAGCGTTCGCTGCGCGCGGTTTTGCACAAGGCGGGCTACAACCGCCTCATTCGCCTCGACACCGGCGACGGGCAACCGCACATTGTCATCACCCGCGAAATTCAGCGTGAACCCATCAGCGGCAAATTTTGGCATGTGGATTTCATGGAAGTTTCGTTGACCGAAAAAATGGAGGTGGATGTGCCGATTGTGTTCAAAGGCACACCGTCCATCGTCAAGAGCGGCAACGGCTTGCTCATTCACGGCTTGGAAGAAATTTCGATTCGCGTGCTGCCTACAGACCTCATTCCCGAAATTGACGTGGATGTGAGCGGGCTGCAAAACATCAACGATTCGATTCGTGTTTCGGACCTCCAATTGGGCGACAAAATCGAAATTCTCACCTCGCCTGACGAGATGCTTGCAAAAATTATTCCGGTCAAAGAAGAAGTTGTGGCTGCCGAAGCGCCGGCGGCAACCGCCGAAGTCGAAGTCGTCGGCAAGGGCAAGAAAGAAGAAGAAGCAGCAGCCGAAGCAAGTCAAGCCAAAGAATAAGTTTGGATTGCGCGAAAAGAACGCGTGTCGTTGCGCCCTTGCGGGTAACGACACGCGCTTTTTTTCTGACCAGACCCCCACCATTTTCCGCGAGGGTGCGGTTTGGCATCGCGGCGCGGAAATCCTTTGGGTCTCGAGTCACTTGTGATATAATCCGCAAGAATGATTGTCGCCATTTGTTGTAGGAGCACTATACCGTGACGAGCGCGCTGACCAGCCCATTTAACGCGATTTTCGGCGTCTTTTCGCGCGATATCAGCATTGACCTTGGCACAGCCAATACGCTCGTCCTCGTGCGCGGGCGCGGTATCACCATCAACGAACCTTCCGTCGTCGCCATCGAACGTCGCAGTAAACGCGTCCTCGCCATCGGCTCCGAAGCCAAACAAATGGTCGGACGCACCCCCTCTGATATTATTGCCATCCGCCCGCTGCGTGACGGCGTCATTTCCGATTTCGACGTCACCGAAGCGATGCTTACCCATTTCATTCGTCGTGTCCACGATGAAACGTTTTTGCCTCTGCCGCACCGCCCGCGCGTCGTCATCGGCATTCCTTCCGGTGTGACCGAAGTCGAAAAACGCGCGGTCAAAGACGCCGCCATCAGCGCAGGCGCGCGCGAAGTGCATCTCATCGAAGAACCTATGGCGGCGGCAATCGGCGCGGGTTTGCCTGTCACGGAAGCGGTCGGCTCGATGATTGTGGACATCGGCGGCGGCACAACCGAAATGGCGGTCTTGTCGCTCGGCGGCATTGTCGTCAGTCGTTCCATTCGCGTCGCCGGCGATGAGATGGACGACGAAATTATTCGCTACGCGCGCGAGAAATACAATTTGCTCATCGGCGAACGCATGGCGGAACAGGCAAAAATCGAAATCGGCTCCGCGTATCCGCTACAGCAAGAACGCACGATGGTCATTCGCGGGCGCAATTTGATTACGGGTCTGCCCGAGTCCATCGAAATTTCTTCTGTCGAAATCCGCGAAGCGTTAGTCAATCCCGTGAATCAAATCGTTGACGCGCTGAAAACGACGATTGATGAAACACCGCCCGAACTCGTCGCCGATTTGATGGTGCGCGGCATCGTGCTTGCAGGGGGGGGGGCAATGTTGGGCGGTCTGGCGGAACGCCTTTCGCGCGAAACCAAAATGCGCGTCTATGTCGCCGACGACCCGTTGACCTGTGTCGTGCGCGGCGCGGGACAATTCCTCGAAATGCTCGACATTCTCCCGCGTGGGTTCGCCGGGACGAATGGGCGCGGACGACGATAATGCGTAGGAGCACGGTCAGCGTGCCCCTATTTGGGTGAGACGCCCTCACCCCTTCGATTGGTTATTCCTCTTCATGCTCGACCTCTTACGTTCTCGCTCGGGTTTTGTCCTCATCCTGCTCACGTTTGTCCTTCTCGGAATTGTTCTGCGCGCGACCGGCAATTTCGGCGTCGTCGAAGATGCCACCTTTGGCATTTTTGCGCCGGTGCAAACACTTTTGATTGACGGCACGAACGGCATCACAAATTTGTTCGGCGGCTTTCAAAATGTGAACGAACTGCGCGCGCAGGTCAAACAACTTCAAGAAGAACTCAACAAATCCACACTCGACAGCGTGCGCGTGCGCGAACTCGAAAGCGAAAATGCCGAACTGCGCGCGCAGCTCGAATACAAACAAGAAAACCCCGATTATTTGCTCACCGGCGCGACGGTCTTGGAAGAAAACGAGAATCGCGCGCAGGTGTTGGGGCAAGACCCTTCCGCGCTGGTCAGCTTTATCATTATTGACCAGGGGCGCGAAGAAAATGTCCAAGTCGGAATGCCGGTGATTACGCCCGCCGGTTTGGTCGGACGCGTCTCCGAAGTGGGCGCGCATTGGGCGCGCGTGCGTTTGATTAGCGATACCTCTTCGTCCGTCAACGCGGTGGTGCAGTCCACGCGCGCAACGGGGATTGTGCAAGGACAGGGACAGGGCAGTGATTTGCTGGTGATGCGTTATCTGCCGCTCGGCGCATCGGTCAAAGAAGGCGACATTATTCTCACATCGGGCATCAGCGGCACATTTCCCAAACGCCTCGTCATCGGACAGGTGGTGCAGGTCAATCAACGCGATACAGATTTGTTCACCGAGGCGCTCGTCCGCCCCAGCGTGGATTTACAGCGCCTCGAATACGTGCTCGTGATGAAAAAATTCACGCCGACGGACATTACCACCGAAGAAACGCCGACACCGACCGTGACCGCAACTCCCACACGCCGCGCCCCCGCGCCCACCGCGACGCCAACACAATAGTCGCGTCACAGACGGTTTTGTCGCGATCCGAAATCTGAAATCGAAAAACGGAAATTCAGATGTCTCCTTATCTCGTTGCTCCGCTACTCGCATTGGTCACGATTTTGCAGACCACACTCGTGCCCATGTTCGTGCCGGGACCGGTGCGTCCCGATTTGATGTTGATGCTTGTCGTCGGGTGGGGCGTCGTACACGGCAACGGACAATCTACGCTGTGGGGTTTTGGCGGCGGCATTCTTTTGGATGTGGTCTCCGGCGCCCCGTTCGGTTTGCACGCGCTCAGTCTCGGCGCCATCGGTTTTCTTGCCGATGCGCTGCAAACCACTTTTTTCCGTTCCAATATTTTCATTCCGCTCGCCGCCATTTTTGTCGCAACGCTCATGGTTTATATCGGGCAGGCGGCGGCAATGCAAACGCTCGGCTATCCGATTACGTGGACGGTCTATGTGTTCAATGTCGTTTTGCCAACCGCCATTCTCAACACCGTACTCATGCCGTTCATGTATGGGGTGCTGCGCCGTCTCGATCGCGTGGTGCGTCCGCGCTTGACTTGGTAAGCGGATCGTCGGAAGGTCGTATAGCGTTTCAATCGAGTCTGTTGGAAATTTTTTTCAAATGACCCACCGACGCGCTTGGCTGTCGCTCATTTTTCTTTTTTCGCTCCCCGCCCTCTCGCCTCTTTTTACCACCGTCCCCACGCGCAGCGCCGACGGGCTGCTGCATCTCTATCGTCTGGTTGAACTCGACGCGTTGTGGCGGCAAGGCATCTTTTTTTCGCGCTGGCTGCCGGATCTCGCGTACGGCTACGGCTTGCCGTTGTTTAATTACTACGCGCCGCTCGTCTATTACCTCACAACGCCGCTGCACACGCTCGGCATTCCATTCTCGCTCGCGCTCAATCTTTCGCTCGCGGCGGCGCTGCTGCTCGGCGCAGTAGGAATGTTTTTTTTCACGTACGCGCTGCTGCCTCAAACCAACGCTTCGGATGCCGACGCGTCACATGCGCGTGCCGACAAGTTCGTCGGGCTCGCCGCGCTGTGCGCCGCCATCGCGTTTTTGTACGCGCCGTACATTTTGTTCAACGCGTTGCCGCGCGCGAATTTGGCAGAGCAGTGGGCGCTCGCGTTCGCGCCGTTCGCCTTGTGGCGCTTTTTGGAATTGACGCGCAACCAGACTGCGCGAAATTGGATGCTGGCGGTTGTGACATTTGCCGCCGTGTTGTTGTCGCACAATGTCACGGGCTTTTTGTTTGCGCCGCTGCTGCTGCTTTTCACATTGGTTTGCGTTTTTTCCACTTTCCGCTTTTCATTTTCCGCTTTCCGCTTTTCATTTTCCGCTTTTCGCTTTCCGCATTCCGCTTTCCGCTTTCCGCATTCCGCTTTCCGCTTTCCGCATTCCGCTTTCCGCTTTCCGCTTTCCGCATTCCGCTTTTCATTTTCCGCATTCCGCTTTCCGCTTTCCGCGTTTTTGCTTGCCCTCGCGCTGTCGGCATTCTTTTGGCTGCCCGCGCTCGTGGAACGCGATTATGCGCAAATCGCGCGCGTGATTGTGACGCCCGATTTCGATTATCGTTTCAATTTCGTTTCACCTTCCGAATTGTTCGCGCTCTTGCCGCGCGCGGACACGGGACGCTTGAATCCGACATATCCGAACACACTCGGATTCGCGCAAATTGTTTTGGGACTCGCGGGCGTTTTGGTCGCCGCCATCAAATTTCGCACGCGCCGCGCGCTGCCGCTTTTTTATCTTGCAGCTGCCGCGTTGGGACTGACGCTGTTGATGCTTTCCATTTCCAAACCGGTGTGGGACGCCATCACGCTGTTGTCGTTTGCGCAATTGCCGATGCGCGTGCGCGGACTCGTCGCATTGTGTCTCGCGCCGTTCACGGGCATTTTTCTGGTCGCATTGGCGGAGCGTTGGCGCGTCGCGGCGACGCTTGCAGCAAGCAGCGTGCTCGCGCTGAGCGCGCTGCCGATGCTTTATCCGCGTTACGCGCGCGATGTGCCGCCCAATCCGACGCTGACGGATATGTTTACCTATGAAAAACAATCGGGCGCCTTCGGCACGACATCCTTTGGCGAATATTTGCCCGTGTGGGTCCAAGCATTGCCGGACAAGTCACCCTTTGCGGACGCGTACGCAAAAAACGAACTGCCCGACCGATTCGTCATTCCCGAAGGCGTGAACCGCTGCGGTGGCGGAATTTATCCGACGACTCAAATTGTGTGCGCGTCTTCGCCGGACGCGTGGCAAATCGTGTATCGCGCGTTTTATTTTCCGGGCTGGGTTGCGCGCGTGCAGGGCAATGTCGTTCCGATTACGCCGACGCCGCGCACCGGCTTGATTTCGTTTCGCGTTGCTGCGGGCGCAATCATTTCCGTCAAATACGAAGGCACAGATCTGGAACACCTTGCCGAATGGATTTCTCTCGCGAGCGCGCTTTTTGTTTTGGGGGTGGTCGGATTCGCCTTGCTGAAACGCGCACGTAAACCGGATTTTCCTAATCGCCGCGCGCGTTCCCAATCTCCAAGCTCCAATCTCCGCGCTTTCCTCCCGCTCTTTTTGCTTGCCTTGGCGCTTGGCGCGTTCAAATTTTTTTACGCCGACCGCGTGAGCAATCCGTTTGTCGCGCATTTCGATGGAAGCCATATCGAAAACATCGCACAGCCGCGCGACACGCGCTTTGACGACGCGTTGCAGTGGCTGGGCTATGACATCAATGCCAATACCTTTCAGCGCGGCGACACGGTACGCGTGACGCTGTATTGGCGCGCGCTCCCCGCTTTGAACAAGAATCTCAGCACGTTCGTGCATCTCACCGCGTCCGATGGTTTTGTGCTCGCGCAAAAAGACAGTCTGCATCCGGCGAATGTGCCGACGACGCGTTGGGATACGGACGCGTACGCGGCGGACGAACACGCGTTTGAGATTCCCGCGACGCTCGCGCCGGGCGCATACGAATTGCGGGGGGGGGTGTACGACCCTGCAACGAACACGCGTTGGCGTACGCCGGACGGCGCGGATTTTGTGCCGCTGGGAAAAATTGTCGTGCAATAAAGACGGGCGATGTGTTTCATCGCCCGTCTTGCTTTCAGCGTTTGTACTTTTTCAGATAGCGCGGCGTTGGAATGTCGGCGCGCAGCTTTTCGTCATTCTGCGGCGCGTGAAATTTTGTTTCGATGGGAATCACACCCGCCCACCAATCGCCCGCATAATCTTCGGCATCGTCTTTCGGTCCGCCGGCGCGCATTTTCGCCGTCGCGCTTTCAATCGTCACCGCGACGACGCTCGTCGCCTTCAGCTCTTTCGCGTTGGGCAAACGCGCATCGTCCCAACGCCCGGGATAAATGCGTTCGGTGAGTACGCGTAACGCTTCGTATTTTTCCTCCGCGTCGGTAAGCAAGCGTCCGGCGCCAAACAGCACGACCGAACGATAATTCATGGAATTGTGAAACACGGCGCGCGCGACGACCAGACCGTCGAGCAGCGTCGTCGCGATGCAAATCGGATTCCCTGCCTGAATATGTTTCGTCATGCGGCTCGTCGTCGCGCCGTGCAGGAACAACGTATCGTCGCGGCGCGCGTGAATCGTCGGAATAACAAACGGCTGTTGGTCCACCACAAACCCGACGTGGCAAATCAACGCTTCGTCCAGAATGCGGTAAATGAGAGCTCGGTCGTACGACGCGCGTTCGGGCAAGCGTTTGACGCGATTGCGCGCGGTGACGTTAAAGTGTGACATACTAACTCCTTGAAGGCAATTGCCCATTTAAGGTATCAAAAAATTGGTCTTGACACCAGAGCCATTTTGTGGTCAAGTAAGCATACCACTTTGGGAGACGCGAAAACGATGAAATCTGCCACCTTTGTTTCGCTCGCCGCGATGGCTTTGGATGCGACGCGCGATTTGCCCTTGCACCGTCAATTGTACGAACAGCTGCGCGCGGCAATTTTGGCGGGACGCCTCAAGCCCGGTACGCGCTTGCCTTCCACGCGTGCGTTCGCGGCGGAATTGCGCGTCTCGCGCAATACCGTCGTCGAAGCGTTCGACCAACTCATCGCCGAAGGGTACATTGTCGGCAAGCGCGGCAGCGGCACGTTTGTGCATCAACTTTTAGCGGAGGCGCGCGCGCCGACCTCAGCGCGCCGCGCGAATGTGCGTGCCACGCCAGATGTGCTGTCGAAACGCGGCGCGCAATTGGCGCAGCTGTCCTTGACGCCGTGGAGCGCGCATACGCCGATTCGGACGTTTCGGCAAGGTGTGCCCGCGCTGGATTTGTTTCCGCTGCCAACGTGGCTGCAATTACAACGGCGCGCGATGCAGCGCGTTGCGCGGGATGCGTTTGGGTATGGCGACCCCGCGGGCTATCGTCCGCTGCGCGAAGCCTTGGCGGCGTATTTGGGCGCGTCGCGCGGCGTGCGCTGTACGGCAGAACAAATCATTATCGTTTCCGGCGCGCAGCACGCGTTGGACTTGGCGGCGCGACTTTTGTTGGACGCGGGCGACCAAGTTTGGATCGAAGAACCCGGCTATCGCGGCGCGCGCGGCGCGCTGCTCGCTGCTGGCGCGCAGCTGATTCCGGTACCGGTGGACGAAGAGGGTCTGTCCTTGCGCGCGGGTTTGCAAAAACATGCGTCCGCGCGGTTGGCGTACGCCACGCCGTCGCATCAATATCCGTTGGGCGTCACCATGTCGCTCGCGCGGCGGTTGGCATTGTTGGATTGGGCAAAGCAAACGCGCGCGTGGATTCTGGAAGATGATTACGACAGTGAATATCGCTACACGGGCAGACCGCTCGCGGCGATGCAGGGTTTGGACCAAGACGGACGCGTGATCTACATCGGGACCTTGAGCAAAGTGTTGATGCCTGCGCTGCGCTTGGGGTATCTCGTCGTGCCCGCCGATTTGGTGGAGGCATTCACCAACGCGCGCGCGCTGACCGACCGTCACGCGCCGCTGCTCGAGCAGGTGGTGCTGAGCGAATTCATCGCGCAAGGACACTTTGCGCGTCATTTGCGACGAATGCGCGCGGTGTATGCCGAACGCCAAACCATTTTGCGCCGCGCCGTCGAACGCGACCTGAGCGCGTGGATACAACTTGAGCCCGCCGCGAGCGGTTTGCATCTCGTGGGCATGTTGCGCGCATCACGGAATGACCGCGCGCTGGCGCAACACGCGCTGCGCCAGCACGTCGAGCTCGCGCCGTTGTCGTACTTTTATTTGCAGAAACCCATACGCTCCGGCATCATCATGGGCTATGCCGCGTTTTCGGAACATGCTTTGCGCGAAGGGGTGAAGAGATTGCGCGGGGCATTGCAAACGTTTTGAACTCGATTGTTAATAAATTCTCATAATTCGACCGCGCGCAATTTGTCTGACGCGACGCTCAGCATATAATTTTTGCGCGTTCGCACCGCGCAAGTAGTGTTATGCTCCGTTATAAACGACCGCCGCAAATTCAAGAAGAAGAAGAAGAGTTAGAGGTCAAGCCCAGTCCGATTATTCGGCTCTTTGGGATTTTGGTCGTTCTCGCGTTTGCCGCGCTCACCTACAATTTGTATCAAATTCAAGTGGTGCAAGGCAAGGAATATACCCAAGCCGCCGAAGAAAATCGCATTCGCCTCATTCGCACGAATGCGGCGCGCGGAATTCTGTACGACCGCAACGGCACGGTGTTGGTGCGCAACGAACCGCAATTCAACGTCACGATTGTTCCCGCTGATTTACCTGTCGCACAGCAAGAGGAGATTTTGAAAAAATTGAGCGTGCTGATTGATGCGCCGCTCAACACGACGATTGAAGCCGATACGACCGACGCACTCGGCGCGCTCGCGAGTGATGTTTCACGCACATTTGTTTCGCCGACGCGGCGTCCGGGCTTGCGCGAATTGGTGAATGAAGGGCGGAATACGGATCCGCTTACGCCGGTCTTGGTCAAAACCAATATCCCGCGCCTCATCGCCTTTCAACTGCAAGAGCAAAGCGACAAGTACCCGGGCGTACGTGTCGAAATCGAACCGGTGCGCACCTATCCGGAAGGAACCCTGACCGCGCACTTGCTCGGCTATCTCGGCGCGATTTCGAGCGAAGCGTTCACCGAGTACGAGAAACGCGGCTATCAACAAAACGACCTCGTCGGCGTCACGGGTCTGGAAGCAACCTACGAAGACCAATTGCGCGGGCGCAGCGGGACCGAATTGGCAATTGTGGATGCGAACGGCAATATTGTCACCAGTCGCGAACAAGAAGCGCCCGTGCCGGGCAACAATGTCATCCTTTCGCTCGATTTGGAATTGCAGAAACAAGTCGAAGCCGCGCTGAAAAAAGGCATGGCAACCAAGAATGCCAAGCAGGGCGTCGCCATTGTGATGAATCCGAACAACGGCGAAATTTTGGCGATGGTGTCGCTGCCGACGTACGACGACAATCTGTTTGCGCGCGGCATCAAGGCAACCGATTTCAACGCGTTGAATCAAGACAAAGACCGTCCACTCATCAATCACGCCATCAGCGGCATGTATCCGCCCGGTTCGGTCTATAAATTGTTCTCCGCCGCGGGCGCGCTGCAAGAAGGCGTGATTGACCAAAATACGCAGCTCTTTGACCCGGGCATCATTTATTTGCCCAACAAATTTTTTCCCGATGACCCGAAACTCGCGCAGCCGTTTTACAATTGGTATCGTCCCGGCTTTGGTTTTCAAAATATCATTGACGCTATCGCCAACTCGAACGATATTTTCTTTTACAAACTCGACGGCGGCTTTACCGATTTTCCAACGCCGCTGGGGCAAGCGCTGGTTGCCGAATACGCGCGTCTTTTTGGCTATGGCGCGTTATCCGGCATTGATCTGCCCGGCGAAGCGCCCGGTCTCGTGCCCGACCCCAAGTGGAAACAGCAAACGCTCAACGAACAATGGACGACAGGCGACACGTACAACATGGCAATCGGTCAAGGTTTTGTTTTGGCGACGCCGCTTCAGGTGTTGGACATGACGGCAACGATTGCGAATGGCGGCACATTGTATCGTCCGCACCTTGCGCGCGCGATTGTCAATGCGACCGGAACCGTGACCAACACCATTGAGCCGCAAGTGATTCGCCATCTGCCGATTGACGCCAAGAATTTCGCGCTGGTACGACAGGGAATGCGCGAAGCCGTCACGCGCGGCACGGCATGGAAAGTGAATTTCAGCGACCTTGCCGTTGCCGCCAAAACCGGCACGGCAGAATTTTTTGGTCCCAAAGTGAACGGGCACTTGCCCACGCACGCGTGGTTTACAGCGTTCGCGCCGTACGACAAACCGGAAATCGCGGTCGTCGTTTTTGTCTTTGGGGCGGGGGAAGGTTCCGAAGTCGCCGCGCCGATTGCCGCCGACATTTTGCGCGCGTATTTCAAATTGCCCGCAGACGCGCAGTTGGTGAAACCGGCAGCCCCCCCCCCTCCCGAAACACGGAATGCCGGTTTGCCGGCGGCAGGCGCCGCGCCGCCGCCCGCCGCGCCGCCCACCAATACGTTTAGCGGACGCGTCACACAGGTGCAAGACAACGCGGAAAATCCGCGCCCAAGCATTGCCGGCACAGTGGTCAATGCGGCGGGACAGGGCGTCAGCGGTATCACGGTCGTTTTGGAAAGCGGAGACGGCAAAGTCGTGGCGTCAAGTGTCACGGGCGCGGACGGGGTGTTCCGGTTTGACAAGATCGAGATTCAAGCGCCCGCGCGTTGGTTTGTGCGGTTGACCGGCGCCGCCAATTCGCAAGGCGTCGCGGTGGACCTGGCGCCCAACAAATTGTTTACGATACAGTTCACCGGTACAACTCCATAGGCAAAAAGCCGTTGTTCTTACAACATTGTCGCGAGCGAATTATCGGGCAGAATGCGCCGCCTGCATTTGTAACTGCATTGTTATCGCCATTTCGCTCAAGTAGATGTATAAGGAGAATTATGATTCCACAAACTCTCGCCGCTTCTGACCCGGAAGGAGTAGCTGCGACGAAAACGGCAACCCGCGCTGTGACTGTGCGCGGCACGCGTGACGGCGTACTGATTGTGCTCGGCGACGGCGAATGGAGCGCAGTCCTGAACGAGCTGCAAGACCAACTCGCGCGTCCGAACGCCGCCGCCTTTTTTCGCGGCGCGCGTGTGAGTGTCGAAACGGGCAATCGTTTTTTGGAAGAGCGGGAACGCGAACAATTGCAGGCGCTGCTCGCCGCGCATCACATTGACGTGGGCGCGATGATGCCCGCCGCGCCGCAAGCGCCAACTGCGCCCAAAGACCGCGACGAGCTGTACACGCGGCGCAACGGGGCGATTGAAGCGCTGATGATTCGCCGCACCCTTCGCTCCGGTCAAGTGATTAAACACTCGGGTCCGGTTGTGGTATATGGCGATGTGAACGACGGCGCGGAAATTATTGCGGCGGGCGACGTGTTGGTATTCGGCAAATTGCGCGGCGTGGTGCACGCCGGCGCGCAGGGCGACGATAGCGCGACGATTGGGGCGCTAGCTTTGAATCCGCCCCAAATCCGCATCGGCAATCACATTGCGCGTTCACCCGAAGAACGCAAACCGAAAAAACGCGGACCGGAAATGGCGTGCGTGCGCGACGGACGAATTGTGATCGAACCGTGGCGGGTATGACGTTCTGTCCAAAGTGAAATGAAAGGCGGCGCCAGCGTGATGCTGGCGCCGCCATTTTTATTTCAATGCCTTGCGCGCGGCAAGGCGTCCTAACTTGATGGCGATGTTGGCGCCGGGGACGAATGTGCCGACCACATCCGAGCCAATGTCAAACAAATCGTCGTTCTCCAAAACACTGCTGATTTGTTTTTTGATTTGTCCGGGTTCGGCGCGCTGCTCGCCAGTCAGCGCGTCAAATTCGATGACCTGATGTTTGTCGCGGCTCTTCCAAAAGAATTCAAACGCGTACACGGGACGCAAATACAAAATGACTTGTTCGACCTCAATACGCTGTTCGTAAATTTTATCCGCCTGAATCGTTTTCATCAACGCTTGCGTGAGTTTGCCGACGAGAAACGAGCTGCGCACTTCGGGCAGGACAACCAGCGTATTCTCTCCCTCCAGCGCCTGAAGATTTTCGATTTCGTGCGTTGGAAAAGCAAGATATTTTTTGTAATCGCGTTCATTGCCGTGCTGCGGTTCGAGCGTCAATTCTTTGACCAATTTTTCTTCGCAGTGTTCCAGCGCGTCGAGCGCAAACGTATGGTCGGTTTGCACGGCATGTTCTTGCTCGTAAATCGTCACGGCTTGGACTTCGGGCGCAACGGAAACCTGGTAACGATGGCGGCGGTCGTATTTGTATACCGCGTGCGCCGCGCCGTGCCAAAACGGTTCGTAGCGTTTTTGGGTTTGCGTGATTTCGATTTCTTCGGGTTTAGGGCGCTGCATAAATTTCGCCAGCGTGCCAAAGGCATCCACACGCTTCGCCAGCGCGCGGTTCAGAATTTCTTCCGCCGAGAACGGGGATTCCAGTTCGACGATTTTCTCTTCGCCAATCGTAATATCCATACGCTGCTCCGTACGCCGCGCCGCGCATTCGTCTCTGTGCGTGCGGCGCTTTGACAAATCAAGGCGCCGTGTTGATTTTGGTCGGCGCGTCGGTGTCGTCATCTACCAGCGCATCCACATTCAACTCGCGCAGCGCGTCCACTGCCAACTCCCAACGTCCTTCCTCACACATTCCGGCGAGACCGCCTTGTTCGTAAGCATCGAGCGCGGCTTGCAAACACGCATTGCGAATCTTGACGGCAAGCGCGCGTTTTTCTTGCATAGTCAGAAGTTGCTTCATTCCCATTGCGCCTTTGGCAAATTATAGCACCGACACAAACAAACACTGCCGCCCTCCTGCAAGGGCGGCAGTTTCGACGCGCCAGTCGCTTCTACACACTACTCGTTCTGTCCAAACTTGGCAATATCTTCGGGCAGCGCGTCCGCGCGGGCGGTCTGATCTTGCCCCTGCACCATCTCGCGGATTTCCGCGACGACGCCCGGATTCGCCAACGTGCTCACATCGCCCACCTCGCGGCGATTGGAAATCGCGGCGAGCACGCGGCGCATGATTTTGCCCGAACGCGTCTTGGGCATGTCGGGCACGATATATACGAATTTCGGGCGCGCGATTTTACCGATGAGTTCTTCATTCGCTTTGACGACGCGATTCACAATGTCGTCGTCCGGTTCGATGCCCGGCTTGAGCGCGATGTACACCACCGGCACGCGCCCTTTCATTTCGTCGGCAACGGGCACGACCGCGGCTTCGGCGACTTCCGGGACGGTGAGACACGCCGATTCAATTTCTTTGGTGCCCAGCCGATGCCCCGCGACATTGATGACGTCATCAATGCGTCCGAGAATGCGGAAATAACCATCCGCCGCTTCCATCGCGCCATCGCCCGCCACATAGGGCCAATCGCGCCAATCTTGGCTGTTGCTGTCGCGATTGTAACGGCGATAGTACGTGTCAATATACCGCTGTGGATCACCCCAAATGGTTTGCATGATGCCGGGCCACGGATTGCGAATGCAAAGATTGCCCGCGCGTCCCGCACCGCGCGGCACCTCATTCCCCTCTTCGTCCAAAATCACGGGATGAATACCAGGCATCCCGGGACCTGCGCTGCCCGGTTTCATCGGTTGAATCGCTGGAATCGTGCTGCACAAAAAACCGCCCGTCTCGGTTTGCCACCACGTGTCCGTAATCACCGCTTCGCCTTTGCCAACAACGTGATAATACCAGCGCCACGCTTCCGGTTCAATCGGCTCGCCGACGGTGGTCATGCATTTGAAATGATATTTGTATTTGTCCGGTTCGTTCGGACCGATTTTGCGCAGCATCCGAATAGAGGTCGGCGCGGTGTGGAAAATGTTTACGCCCAAGCGTTCCGCGATGCGCCACGGGCGACCCGCGTCGGGAAACGTCGGCACGCCTTCGTAAATCACACTCGTCGCCGCGCACGAAAGCGGACCGTACACAATGTAGGAATGTCCAGTAATCCAACCAATGTCCGCCATGCACCAATACACGTCGTCGGGATGAATATCTTGGATCCACTTGGAGGTGGCGGTGACGTATGCGAGATACCCGCCGGTGCGATGTTGAATGCCTTTGGGTTTGCCCGTTGTACCGGAGGTGTACATCAAAAAGAGGGGCGCTTCGGCATCCATCGGTTCGGGTTCCACGGTTTGCCCTTCATAGTCCTTGAGCAAATCGTTCACAAAAAAATCGCGCCCTTTGACCATCGGTGTCGGCGAGCTGTACTTGCCAGGATAACGCTGCCAGACCAAGACTTTGTCTACGTGCTGTCCCAATTCCTCCGCCGTTTGCACAGCAATATCCGCGTTGGCTTTGTGGTCAATCAGCGCGCCGTTGCGCCAGTAGCCGTCCATCGTGACGAGAATGTGGCTGCCCGAATCGTGAATGCGCGCACCACACGCCTGTCCGCTGAATCCACCAAACACTTGGGAATGAATCACACCGAGCCGCGCGCACGCGAGCATCATAATCGGCAGTTCAGGCGTCATGGGTAAATGGAACGTGACGCGGTCGCCGGCTTTGAGCCCTAGCCCACGCAGCAGTGCGGCAACCTCATTGACGCGTTTGCGCAAATCACGGTACGTGAGACGTACATCGCCTTCGCTTTCGGGTTCGGGGACAAAGATCAACGCGGCTTTGTCGCCATATTTTTCAAGATGGCGATCAATGCAGTTGTACGACGCGTTGAGTTTGCCGCCGACGAACCACTTCCAGAACGGCGCGTTGCTCGTATCGAGAACGGTGTGATACGGCTCAAACCAATCGAGCATATCCGCGTATTCACGAAAACAATCGGGGAACTTGTCCAGCGCGAAACGCTCCAGCACATTGGGGTCTTGCATGTTCGCCTGCGCGACGAATGCTTGCGGCGGATAGTAGTATTCCTCTTCTTTCCAGTGGACAGCAATCTGCGCTTCGCTGACTTCGGTTTTTACCATCGTATCGGCGTCTGCCATAGAACTCCTCCCTCCTCTGAAAATATCCGTGGTCAAGTGGCAAGAGGGGTAACGGGTTTCAGTTCGACTTGAAAGCCTAACTGTTCCAGCCGT
>Ga0070741_10001665_pt1 | contig 65483 bp, 61 predicted proteins | sample Coa_R1_4_FD_66440 | JGI IMG/M metagenome (GOLD analysis project Ga0070741, IMG submission 66440) | Surface soil microbial communities from Centralia Pennsylvania, which are recovering from an underground coalmine fire - Coalmine... | ecosystem: Environmental > Terrestrial > Soil > Unclassified ...
TTCTCCGGTCCTGTAGCCATTCGGTCCGGCTCATCCCGCAGCCCCCTCGAATCGAGGCCTACAGAACACCGGACATCTCGTGTGCTACCTAACCCGGACAACTCATCTGCTACCGACACGCGCTTGCGGCGCACGGTTGACAGGAAGGGGCACTACCCTCATAAGAGCGCCCATGATCACACACATGGCATTGGCGTTCCGACGTCGTCGCCCGCGCAACACGCGGCGACGATGACGCACGCTATCAGCGTCCGACATCGACAACGCCGCGCCAACAGCGCGGCTTTTTTGTTTGCAAACACGATATCCGGGAAATCAGTGCCATGACCACCAAGACAGTCTCGCGGCCGCAGGCGGCCGGCAGCGCCAAGACCAAGCCCAGCATCTTCATCGACGGGGAGGCGGGCACCACCGGGCTGGAGATCCGGCGCAGAGTGGCTGACGTCGCCGGCCTCGCCGTCAAGAGCATTGCCGCCGACAAGCGCAAGGACGAGGCCGAGCGCCTCAAGATCATGGGCGAGGTGGACCTGGTGGTTCTCTGCCTGCCCGACGACGCAGCGAGGCAGGCGGTGGCCCTCCTCGACAGCCTTGGCGACAAGGCCCCGAAGGTGGTGGACGCCAGCACCGCGCACCGCGTGGCTCCGGGCTGGGTCTATGGCTTCCCGGAAATGGATGCGGCCCAGACCGAGGCCGTCCGCAAGGCCCGCCGGGTCACCAATCCCGGATGCTATCCGACGGCCGCCATCGCCCTCATCCGGCCGCTGGTGGAGGCCGGCCTGCTGCCCGCCGACTATCCTCTCACGATCAACGCGGTGAGCGGCTACAGCGGCGGCGGCCGGAGCATGATCGAGGCGCACGAGGCCGGCAAAGCCCCGGCCTTCGAGCTCTACGGCCTGGGCTTCGAGCACAAGCACCTCCCCGAGCTGCAGACATACGCCAAGCTGACGCGCCGGCCGATCTTCGTGCCTTCGGTCGGCAACTACCGGCAGGGCATGCTGGTGAGCGTGCCGCTGCATCTGGACACCCTGCCCGGCAAGCCCGCGGCACGCGACCTCGAGGCGGCGCTCGCGAAGCACTACGCCGGCGCCAAGCTGGTGAAGGTGGTGCCGGCCGGCGACGGGGCCGCGAAGGACAAGCGCATCGAGCCCGAGGCGCTCAACGGCACGGATGTGCTGGAGCTGCGCGTTTATGCCAGCGAGAAATATGCCCAGGCCGTGCTCGTCGCCCGCCTCGACAACCTGGGCAAGGGCGCATCCGGCGCGGCCGTGCAGTGCATGGGGCTGATGCTGGGGATTGCGACGTAGCGAATGTGGGGGGTCAGCCCCCTCGCGTCCAGCGGTTCCGTTGAATTGCCAACGCTGGAGGCGAGGGGTCTGGCCCCCGCTGCGCACCGGATATTCGCTTCGCGAATTCCGGGATGACAGTAAGATCGTGCATGGCTCGTTACGACTTCAGGGCGCAGCGCATCTTCGTCGAGGCCGACCTGGCGGAGGCTGCCGTCATCGCCTGCAGCGCCGAGCAGGCCAACTACCTCAGGAACGTCCTGCGGCTGAAGCCGGGCGATCCGATCCTCGTCTTCAACGGGCGGGACGGAGAGTGGCGGGCCGTGCTGGCCGACGCCGGGCGGCGGAGCGCGGCGGTATCGGTCCAGTCCAAGGTGCGCGAGCAGGAGGGCGGACCCGACATCGACTACCTCTTCGCTCCGTTGAAGCGTGCACGCCTCGACTACCTCGTGCAGAAGGCCACCGAGATGGGCGTGGCGCGGCTGCGGCCGGTCATTACGCACCACACGATCGCCGAGCGGGTCAACGTCGAGCGCATGCGCGCGAATACGATCGAGGCGGCCGAGCAATGCGGCATCCTGCGCATCCCCGAGGTGATGCCGCCGGCGAAGCTCGAGGGCTTGATCGCGGGCTGGGACGCCCAACGTCCGCTGATCTTCTGCGACGAGGCGAGCGAGGAGCGCTGCCCCTTCAGCGCGCTCGCAGGCGTGCAGCCCGGTCCGGTCGCGTTGCTGGTGGGACCGGAGGGGGGCTTCGACGAGGCCGAGCGGGCATTGCTGACATCGAAATCCTTCGTCACGCGCATATCATTGGGTCCCCGCATACTGCGCGCCGATACGGCCGCCGTCGCCGCTCTCGCCCTTGTGAACGCGGTCCTGGGCGATTGGCGTTAGCTCTGGACCCTCCACGCGGCTTGTGCGGGCCCGTGCTTTTCAATTAACAAGGGATGCCGCCGCCGCGAACCCATCGCGAAACCCTTCCTCCGCCAGCGAAAGCAGTCAACCCAATGTCCACCCGACAGGACAGCGCACCCGCCCCGACCGTGCGCTCGCGCGCGGACCTCATCGCCTGGATCGCGGCGGGCTCCAAGCCGGCGGAGGCATGGCGCATCGGCACGGAGCACGAGAAGTTCCTGTTCTACACCGATACGCTGCGGCCGGTGCCCTACGAGGGACCGCGCGGGGTGCGCGCCCTGATGGAGGGGCTCATCGCCCGCTTCGGCTGGGAGCCGATCCTGGAGGGCGAGAACATCATCGCCCTCAAGCGACCCGAGGGGGAGCCGGGCGGCACCGTCTCCCTGGAGCCGGGCGGGCAGTTCGAGCTTTCGGGCGCGCCGCTGCGGACTGTGCACGAGGTGGGCGCGGAGACGCAGGAGCATCTCGACCAGGTGCTCGCCGCCGGCACGCCGCTGCGCATCGGCTTCCTGGGCGTCGGCTTCTCACCCGACTGGACGCTCGAGGAAACGCCGCGCATGCCCAAGCAGCGCTACCAGGTGATGACGCGCTACATGCCTCTGGTGGGCACGCGCGGCCTCGACATGATGTACCGCACGGCGACCATCCAGGTGAACCTCGACTTCGCCGACGAAGCCGACATGGTCAAGAAGTTCCGCGTGTCGCTGGCGCTGCAGCCGATCGCGACGGCGATGCTCGCCTCCTCGCCGTTCACTGAAGGAAAGCCCAACGGGTTCCTGTCCATGCGCAGCGAGGTATGGCGCGACACCGACAAGGCCCGCACCGGCATGCTGCCGTTCGTGTTCGAGCCCGGCATGAGCTTCGAGCGCTACGTCGACTATGCGCTCGGCGTGCCGATGTATTTCGTCTACCGCAGCGGCCGGTATATCGACGTGGCCGGTGCCTCGTTCCGCGATTTTCTCGCCGGACGCTTGCCCCAGCTGCCGGGCGAGTTCCCGACCGAGGACGACTGGTCGGATCATCTCACGACGCTCTTCCCCGAAGTCCGCATGAAGCGGTTCCTGGAGATGCGCGGCGCCGACGGCGGCCGCTGGCGGCGCATCTGCGCCGTGCCGGCGCTGTGGGCCGGCCTGCTCTACGACCGCACCTCGCTCGATGCGGCCTGGGACCTCGTCAAGGGCTGGAGCGCCGAGGAGCGGCAGAGGCTGCGCGATGCGGTGCCGAGGACGGCGCTGCGCACGCGCTTTCGCGACACGACGGTTCTGGAGGTGGCCAGGCAGGTGCTGGCGATCGCCAGGGCGGGGCTCAGCCGGCGGGGCTTCACCAATGCGAAGGGCGAGGACGAGGCGATCTTCCTCGAGCCGCTGGAGGCGATCCTGCGCGACGGCCTCACGCCGGCCGACGAGATCCTTTTTCGCTACGAGCGCGACTGGGGCCGCAGAACCGCCCCTCTCTTCACGGATTATGCCTTCTGAGGCGGCGAGGGGGCGCCAGCGGGGCGCCCGACGGCGCGCCACAGTCTTCCGGAAATAATCCCCAGCCCGCTGTGTCCAAGTTGCCGGTCGCACCGGGAAAGCAGTATCCAGTCATTCACGTGCTCGGGCAGCAGTGGGGGCTGTGTGATGTCTTGGCTTTCGCGGCGCGTACAATGCGCGCTGGTCCTCTCGCTCGCATGGCTGGCTCCCGCCCTCGCCCAGGAGCCTGTACAGACCTACCGGGTCGTGGGCGTGGCCTACGACGATGTGCTCAATATCCGGTCAGGCCCGGCGATTGGCTACGCCATCGTCGGCACGATCCCTCCGCGCGGGCGCGGCGTGCGCATCGTCGGCCGCTGCGAGGAGTGGTGCCCGGTCAGGTACAACGGCGCGTCGGGATGGGTGAACCGCTACTATCTCGCGGCGGAGCCGGCGGAAGCCTCATATGATCCCTCCCTCCAGGGCATCGAGCCGGAGCAGCCGCGCGCCCATCGCAGGCGCGCGCATCTGCCCGCGTACTGGCAGGTGACGGGGGTGGCCGAGGGCGAGAGCCTCAAGGTGCACGACAGCCCCTCGGCCGACGCCACGGTGGTGCATGCATTCGAGCCCCAGAGCGGCTGCATCAGGCTCGCCGGCGCCTGCAAGAAGCCCTGGTGCCAAGTGACTTTCCCCGGCCTCAGCGGCGATCGGGTCGGGTGGGTCGACTCCAAGAACCTGTCGCCGTCCGACGCGAACTGCTCGCGGTAGTGCGGCTGCCTGGGGTGCGCCGCGCGCGTATACGCGACCGGCAGCACCCATCCCGCTCTCGACATATTGAAGGGGGCTCGCTTGATCGATCGGCCCCCTTGTGCGGGATCCCCTTGTGCGGGATAGAGAGAGGCCCCGCTCTGCGAGGCAGCCCTGACACGGCATTCAGCGGCCGTTCATTGTGCGTCCCGTAGCACTACGGCCACCGCTTGCCAGGCGTTTTCAGGTCAGGCATTCGGTTACGAGCCGACCGGGAGCCCACCTGTGAAACGCCGCAGGACTTTGCTGATCGCCTCGGCTGTTCTCTTCGTCGCTGTGGGCCTTGCCGCGGTCACCCTGCCGCCGTGCATCGTCAGCGCCGAGGCCTCCTGCTCGTCCGGCTGCAAGGCGGCGTACGGGGCATGCTACAAGAAGACCCAGGACCGGTCGAAGTGCCAGGCGCAGCTGCAACGCTGCCTCGAGGGCTGCATCAAGAGCCGGCGCTGACCCGGCCGGCGGCGACGGCAAATCTCAATCGCGCACCAGGATGACGCACAGGCGGCGGGGGCCGTGGGCGCCCATGACCAGCTGACCGCCGATGTCGGCCGTGCGAGACGGGCCGGAGACGAAGTTCACGGTGCGCGGCATGGCGCGGCGCCCGAAGCGCGCGCGAATTCTCTCCCACGCCCCCTCGTAGCCGCCGACGAGCACCTTCTCCTCGACGACGACGATGTGCGTCTCGGGCAGGAAATTCAACGTGACCGGATTGTCCGGACCCGAGGCCATGACGAGCGTGCCGGTCTCGGCCACGGCTGCCGTCGCGTGGCTGAGACCCACCTCGTCGTCGCCGCGGGCCGGGCCGCTCAGGCGCTCCAGCGCGGGCTCCGCCTGCCAGGCCAGCGAGCGCAGATAGGAATCATCGCCGACGCGCACCCTGAGCGGCAGGTTGCTCGAGCGCAGGAAGCGCGCGATCGCCGCCGGCACGTCGCCTGCGCGCTCGACCTCGAGGAAGGTCGCGGACTGGCCCTCGAGGAAGGTGCGCAGCTGGCGCCGGCGCTCGTCCGCCGGCCGGCGCGCGCGCTCGGGCACGAGCGGCGCCTCGGGCGTGGCGATGCGCCGGGCCACGGCCGATCTGCGCGCGGCCGAGTCGTACGTGCCGAGGCCCAGCCTGATACGGGCGATGACGGCCTCGCGCCTGCGCTCGGCTTCGGTCATCGCGGCACGCCTGCCTTGTGGTCGGCCCACAGCGCCTGGAACGTGCGTCCCTGCGGCGCGGCCAGGTCGCGGTGCTTCGTCCAGCCGCGCGCCAGCGGCAGGTGGCGGAAGGCGCCCGTGCGGCGACCCAGCGCGCCGAGCACCGGCATCAGGGTCCGCACCAGTGCGTGGTAGACGCGCGGCCGCCGCGCGATCGAGGCCCAAGCCTTGAGACCCAGCCTGTAGAGGAGCGGCGTGTCGCCGGCGCTGAACTCCTCCTCGCGCCAATGGCGCATGAGGCCGGGAAGCGGAATCTTCATCGGGCACACCTCCTCGCAGCGCCCGCAGAAGGTGGAGGCGTTGGGCAGGTGCGCGGCGCTGTGCACGCCGATGAGCGCGGGCGTGAGCACGGAGCCGATGGGGCCAGGATAGACCCAGCCGTAGGCGTGACCGCCGATGGCCGTATAGACCGGGCAGTGGTTCATGCACGCCCCGCAGCGGATGCAGCGCAGGACCTCGCGGAAGGCCGTGCCCAGAAGCTCCGACCGGCCGTTGTCGAGGATGACGACGTGGCAGGCCTCGGGTCCGTCCGGATCGCCGGCGCGCCGCGGCCCGGTGGAGAAAGTGGTGTAGGTGGAAATCTCCTGGCCCGTCGCCGAGCGCGCCAGCAGGCGGATGAGCGTGTCCGCGTCCTCCAGGGTGGGCACCATCTTCTCGATGGAGGCGAGCACGATGTGCACCCTGGGCAGGGACTGGGTGAGGTCGCCGTTGCCTTCGTTGGTGACGATGACCGAGGAGCCGGTCTCGGCGATGAGGAAGTTGGCACCCGTGATGCCGACGTCGGCGGAGAGGAACTTGTCGCGCAGGATCTGGCGCGCCTCGGCCACGAGCTGGGTGGGCTCGATCAGCACGCGATCCTTCCGCAGGCCCTTGTGCAGCCGCCGGAAATCCGCCTCCACCTGGTCCTGAGTCAAGTGGATGGCGGGGGCGATGATGTGGCTCGGCGTCTCCCCGCGGATCTGGATGAGGTACTCGCCCAGATCGGTCTCGACCACCTCGAGGCCGGCGCCCTCGAGGTGGGCATTGAGGCCGACCTCCTCCGAGATCATCGACTTGCCCTTGGTGACGATGCGCGCGCCCGCCTCGCGGCAAATCGCGGCGATGATCTGCCGCGCATCCTCGGCCGTGGGCGCGAAGTGCACTCTGGAGCCCGCTTCTGTCGCCTTCCTCTCGAACTCCTCCAGGTAGAGATCGAGATGCGCAAGCGTGTGGTCCTTGATGGCGCGGCCGCGCTCGCGCAGCGCCTCGAACTCGGGCAACCCGGCACGGGCGGCGCTGCGCCTCGCCGCCAGCCCAGGCGCGACTTCCGAGAGCGCGCGCTGCAGCTGCGCGTCGGCGAGTGCTGCCCGCGCATTGGCTTTGAAGGCGGGCGAGGTGGATCTCATGGGCGTTCGCAGATCGCCGGATCGGAAAGCTCGCCGGCCAGGACTTCCGCCACGTGTCGCACCGCGATCTTGCGGCCCTGGCGGGACAGCTTGCCCGCCATGTTCATCAGGCAGCCGAGATCGCCGGCGAGCAGCATGCCGGCGCCGGTGGCGGCAATTCGCTCGGCCTTGCGCTCGACGATGGCGTTGGAGATGTCGGGATACTTGACAGAGAAGGTGCCGCCGAAGCCGCAGCAGACCTCGGCGTCCCCCATCTCGACGAGCTCCAGTCCCTTGACCGTGCGCAGGAGTTGCCGCGGCTGCTCCCTGACGCCGAGCTCGCGCAGCCCCGAGCAGCTGTCGTGGTAGGTGGCGCGCGCATCGAGCCGCGCATCGACCTTGTCGAGCCCGCGCACGTCGACCAGGAAGGAGATGAGCTCGTGCACCTTGGCGGAGAAGGCCGCCGCGCGAGCCTTCCAGGCCGGATCGTCCGCCAGCAGGACAGGATAGTGCACCTTGAGCATGCCGGCGCAGGAGCCGGACGGGGCGACCACGTAGTCGTAGCCCTCCAGCGCCGCGATCGTCTGGCGCGCGAGGTCCTCGGCCGTCGCCTTGTCTCCCGAGTTGTAGGCCGGCTGACCGCAGCAGGTCTGGCCGACCGGAACGTCGACATCGCAGCCGGCATCGCGCAACAGCTTGACCGCCGCGAAACCGACCGACGGGCGAAAGAGATCGACGAGACACGTCACGAAGAGACCGACGCGCGGACGCCCTGCAGACCCTCCCATGGCCGCCACCGTAGTCTCCGAGCCCGAGCAGGGGCTATTTCTTCGTGAACTGCTTCAGGTACGCGATCACGTCCTTGCGGTCCTGCGGATCCTTGAGGCCAGCAAACGACATCTTGGTTCCCGGCATGAACGTGGGTGGGTTCTCCAGGTACTTGAGCAGCACCTCCTCCGTCCACACCAGGCCCTTGCCTCCGGCGGCCTTGTTGGCCTCCGAGTACGGAAAGCCCTCGATGGTGCCGGCCTTGCGGCCGATGATGTCGTTGAGCACCGGCCCGACCTTGTTGGTGGCGGTGGGGCCGATCTCGTGGCAGGCGCGGCACTTCTTGAAGACCTCCGCGCCCTCCTCGGCATTGCCTTCCTGCGCCGAGGCCGGCGATGCCGCGCCGAGCACGATCCAGGCAATCGCCGCTGCCAAGCAAGCTTCAATGGTATGCCATCTCATCTTCAGCTCGCGCTTCGCAATTCGTTGTCAATGCCCGGCAACCTAGTGTCCTGATCGCGAAATTCGTCGACATCTGCGGCAAGCTCGGAACGAATTTCGCGATCTGAAGGACACTAGGAAAGCCAATGAGCTAGTGTGATTCAGATCGAGAAGTCCGCTTCCCCACCAAGCCCAGAGCGATGATGCGGACTTCTCGATCATCACACTAGCAGACGGATGCCTACTTCCTACGCGACGCTTCGCAGCAGGACAGAGCGCTCCGCGGATGGCGATGCCGGCCGAACCGGGATATACCATAGCCGCAAGGACTGACGAGCATGACGGCCGGGCCGTCCCCCCTCGAAAATGCGGCCCGCCAGGAGCGAGGAAAGCCATGGGACTGGTAGCGCTGCCGGAGCCGGACCGTGCGATCGTCTCGCGCCGCGCTGCAATCGTTGAGAGCCTGCGCCGCCTGGTGGGCGGCGAGGCCGTGATCGCCGACGAGGACGGCCGGCGCGCCTTCGAGACGGATGCGCTGACCGCCTACCGGCGCCTGCCGCTGGCGGTCGTCCTGCCGGCCTCGACCGAGGAGGTGTCGCGCGTCCTTGGCTATTGCCGTGAGCACGGCATCAAGGTCGTGGCGCGCGGTGCCGGCACGTCGCTCTCGGGCGGTGCACTGCCGGCCGAGGACGCGGTGGTGGTGGGCATCTCGCGCATGAACCGGGTGCTGGAGATCGACTACGTGAACCGCATGGCTCGCGTGGAGGTGGGCGTCACCAACCTCGGCATCAGCGAGGCCGTCAAGTCGCGCGACTTCTTCTACGCCCCCGACCCCTCGAGCCAGCTCGCCTGCACGCTGGGCGGCAACATCGCCATGAACTCGGGGGGCGCGCACTGCCTCAAGTATGGCGTGACGACCAACAACGTGCTCGGCCTGAAGATGGTGCTGATGGACGGCGAGGTGGTGGAGATCGGCGGGTCGCACCTCGATTCGGCCGGATACGACCTCCTGGGGCTCGTGGTGGGCTCGGAGGGGCAGCTCGGCATCGTCACGGAGGCCACCGTGCGCATCCTGCGCGCGGCCGAGGGCGCACGGCCGATGCTGCTCGGCTTCGACTCGAGCGAGGCCGCCGGACAGTGCGTCTCGGCCATCATCGGCGCCGGCATCATTCCGGTGGCCATCGAGTTCATGGACAAGCCGGCGATCCACGTGTGCGAAGCCTTCGCCAAGGCCGGCTACCCTCTGGAGGTCGAGGCGCTGCTGATCATCGAGGTGGAGGGATCGCAGGAGGAGATGGACGACCTGCTCGCGGTGATCTCGGACATCGCCAAGCGGTTCGCCCCCAGGGCCGTGCGCATCAGCCAGAGCGCCGAGCAGAGCGCCGCCATCTGGAAGGGGCGCAAGGCGGCCTTCGGCGCCATCGGCCGGATCTCGGACTACTACTGCATGGACGGCGTCATCCCGTTGGGCAAGCTCGGGGACGTGCTGGTCTCCATCGCGCACATCTGCGACAAGCACGGGCTGCGCGTCGCCAACATCTTCCATGCCGGCGACGGCAACCTGCATCCCCTGGTGCTGTACGACGCCAACGATGCGCGCCAGGCCGAGCGCGCCGAGCAGGCGGGCCACGAGATACTGGAGCTGTGCGTGGCCTCCGGCGGTTGCCTCACCGGCGAGCACGGGGTGGGCATCGAGAAGCGCGACCTGATGCGCACCCAGTTCACCGAGACCGACCTTGCCCAGCAGATGCGCGTCAAGACGGTGTTCGATCCGAAATGGCTGCTGAACCCGGCCAAGGTCTTTCCACTCGATGGCCGCGAGCCGGCAACGGAAGCCGCCTGAGGAGAGTGCGACGTGCTCACCAACATGCGCCCGGTCGACGAGCGGGAGTTCTCGCGCCTGCTGGCGGAGGCCACGGCTACGACGACGCCGATTGCGCTCGTGGGCGGCGGCTCGAAGGAGCGGGTGGGACGGCCCATGCAGACGGCGGCCACCATCTCGACCAGGGGCCTGCGCGGGATCACGCTCTACGAGCCGAGCGAGATGGTGATGTCGGCCCGCGCCGGAACGCCGCTGACTCAGGTCGAGGACGCGCTCGCTGCGCGCGGGCAGATGCTCGCGTTCGAGCCGATCGAGCTCGCCGGCATGGGGGGCGGTCAGGCCGGTGAAGGCACCATCGGCGGCGTGTTCGCCACCAACATCTCGGGCGCGCGCCGTATTCGCGCCGGGGCGGCGCGCGACCACCTCCTGGGGCTGCGCGCCGTGAACGGCCGCGGCGAGATATTCAAGGCCGGCGGCCGGGTGATGAAGAACGTGACGGGCTACGACCTGTGCCGCGGCCTCGCGGGGAGCTGGGGCACGCTCGCGGTCATGTGCGAGGTGACGTTCAAGGTGCAGCCCATGCCCGAGGACACGGCGACGCTGATCCTGCTCGGCCTGCCCGACGAGATCGCGATAGAGGTGCTGTGCGATGCCATGGGCACGCCGTTCGAGCTGTCCGGGGCCGTGCACCTGCAGCCTGCGCTGGTGGCGCGCCTGTGGCATGAAGGCCTGCGCCGGCAGGGCCAGGCGATCACCGCGCTGCGGCTCGAGAACTTCGCCAAGTCGGTGGCCTACCGCAAGGGAAGGCTCAAGGAGCATTTGCGGGCCTACGGTGACATCCACGACCTCGACGGGGAGAACTCGCTCGCCTTCTGGGGTGAGCTGCGCCAGCTCTCGGTGCTGCAAGGCAACGATGCTCCTTTGTGGCGTATCTCGACCGCGCCCAGCGTCGCGCCCAAGGTGGTGGCCGCCATCTCGGCCTACATGGAGTGCCGCGTCTTCTACGACTGGTCGGGCGGGCTCGTCTGGGCCGAGGTTCTGCCCACCACCGACGCCGGCGCGGCCGACGTGCGGCGCGTCATCGCCATGCACGGGGGCCATGCCACGCTGGTCCGCGCGGAGCCGCAGGTGCGCTCAGCGGTGGAGGTGTTCCAGCCGCTGGAGACAGGCCTCGAGCGCCTGTCGCGCAAGCTGAAGGCCGCCTTCGATCCCGCCGGCATCCTCAACCCCGGCCGCATGTACGCCAACATCTAGGGAAGCGCTGGCCCGCCATGCAGACGAGCTTCACCGCACAGCAGCTCAAGAGCCCGCGCATCGCGGAGATCGACAAGATCCTGCGGCGCTGCGTGCACTGCGGCTTCTGCACCGCCACCTGCCCGACCTATGTGCTGCTGGGCGACGAGCGCGACAGCCCGCGCGGCCGCATCTACCTGATGAAGGAGATGTTCGAGCACGATCGGCCGGCGAGCCCCGAGGTGCAGCACCACGTCGACCGCTGCCTCTCCTGCCTCTCGTGCATGAGCACCTGTCCGAGCGGCGTGGACTACATGCACCTCGTCGATCACACGCGTGCGCATATCGAGGCGACGGGCCGGCGCGGTTTCCGCGAGCGCCTGGCCCGGACCCTGCTCGCCGCCGTCCTGCCCTATCCGGAGCGCTTCCGCCTGGCGCTGAGGGGCGCGCGCTTCGCCCGGCCGTTCACCGGCCTGCTGCGCAGGCTCGGATTCAAGGAGCTGGTGGCCATGCTGGAGCTGGCTCCGATGGGCCTGCTGCGCAGCGCCCGCTTCACCGGCCCGGGCACCGCCAGCACCAAGGCCGAGCGTCGCAAGCGAGTGATCCTGCTCGCCGGCTGCGCCCAGCAGGTGCTGCGGCCGGAAATCAACGATGCCACCATCCGCCTGCTGGCGCGGCGGGGCGTGGACGTGGAGGTGGCGCCGGGTGCAGGCTGCTGCGGCGCGCTGGTGCATCACATGGGCCGGGAGGCCGACGCCGTCGCGATGGCCAAGCGCAACGTCGATGCGTGGACGAAGCTCATGGACCGCGGCGAGCGCATCGATGCCGTGATCGTCAACGCGTCGGGCTGCGGCACCACCGTGAAGGACTACGCGCACATGCTGGCGCGCGAGCCCGGCTATGCCGAGCGGGCGGCCAAGATCGCCGGCATGGCCCGCGACGTGACCGAGTTCCTCGCCAGCTACGACATGGGCCCGCCGGCGCGCTGGTCGTCGCTGCGCGTCGCCTACCATTCGGCCTGCTCCCTGCAGCACGGCCAGCGCATCTCCGAGGAGCCGCGCAAGCTGTTGCGCAACGCGGGCTTCACCGTGGTCGAGGTCCCCGAAGGCCACCTGTGCTGCGGCTCGGCCGGCACCTACAACATCCTGCAGCCCGCGATCGCCGCCGAGCTGCGCGACCGCAAGGTCGCCAACATCAAGAGCATGCGGCCCGATGTGGTGGCGGCCGGCAACATCGGCTGCATCACCCAGCTCGCGACCGGCATGAGCATCCCGATTGCGCACACGGTCGAGCTGCTGGACTGGGCCTACGGCGGCCCGATGCCGCGCGGGCTCGAGGAGCTCGCCGGCCACGTGCAGGACGTGCCTCTTCCCAAGCCGCTGATGGCGGTCACCTGAGGACCTGCTTCAGGCCGCGCATCTCTGATACCCATGAGCGCGAAGCTTGACCCGCCGCCCGGTGTGTCATCCACGCGCTCCGCCCCCTCGCTGACGCACCTACCCCGTCCTGAGCTTGTCGAAGGACGGACCACGCGTGCCAGCCGTGCTTCGACAAGCTCAGCACGGGGTTGCAGCGTGTGACGCGACGCCAAGGGCTGGGCTGGTCCCAACCAAACGCGCGGCGACATGACTTGCGCTCCATTCATCCGGGACCATGGCCATCTGACCGTGCAGCATCGCGGAGAAAGGCTTGCGGCAAGTCGGCGGTTTTCCGGAGAGCGGCGCAACTATATGCTCCGCCGCTGAGTCCTGCCCCTGGAGACCCCCACAATGCGCATCGGCGTGCCGAAAGAGATCAAGGTTCACGAATATCGCGTCGGCATGACGCCGGCCAGCGTGCGCGAGGCGGTTGACCACGGCCACGCGGTCTACGTGCAGCACGACGCCGCGGCGCGCCAGGGCATCACCGACCAGGACTACCAGCGGGCGGGCGCCAAGGTGCTGGCCAACGCGGCCGAGGTGTTCGCGACCGCCGATCTCATCGTCAAGGTGAAGGAGCCGCAACCCGAGGAATGCGCCATGCTGCGCGAGGGGCAGACCCTCTTCACCTATCTGCACCTTGCGCCCGATCCCGAGCAGGCCAAGGCGCTGATGCGATCCGGCGTCACCGCCATCGCCTACGAGACGGTGACGAACGCGCGCGGCGGGCTGCCGCTGCTGGCACCCATGAGCGAGGTGGCCGGCCGGATGGCGATCCAGGCCGGCGCGCATTGCCTGGAGATGGAGCAGGGCGGCCGCGGCATGCTGCTCGGCGGCGTCGCCGGGGTGGCGCCGGCCAAGATCGTCGTGCTGGGCGGCGGCGTGTCCGGCGTCAACGCCGCGCGCATGGGAATCGGGCTCGAGGCGCAGGTGACGGTGCTCGACATCAACGTCGACCGGCTCTACGCCATCGACCAGCAGTTCGGGGCGGCGGTCAACACCATCTTCTCCACGCGCCAGGCGGTGGAGGACTACGTGCTCGATGCAGATCTCGTGGTCGGGGCCGTGCTGGTGCCCGGCGCGGCGGCACCGAAGCTCGTCACGGAGAAGCTCGTCAAGGAGATGAAGCGCGGCTCGGTGCTGGTCGACATCTCCATCGACCAGGGCGGCTGCTCGGAGACGTCGCGGCCGACCACGCACGCCAAGCCGACCTATGTGCTGCACGAGGTGGTGCACTATTGCGTGACGAACATGCCGGGCGCGGTGGCCCGGACCTCGACGTTCGCGCTCAACAACGCCACGCTGCCCTTCATCCTGGCGCTGGCCGACAAGGGTCCCGAGGCTGCCATGGCGGCCGACCCGCACCTGCTCGACGGGCTCAACGTCTACAAGGGGCGCATCGTCTATCCGGCGGTCGCGGCGGCGCTGGGCATCGAGGCCGCCGACCCGCGCAAGCTGATGAAGCATTGAGCGCGGCGACAAGAAGGAAGGTTGAGGGTGTGATGCAGGATCAAGCAGCAGGTGAGCTGATCTACGAGGTGAAGGATGCGGTCGGCGTCGTCACCTTCAACCGGCCGGCGGCGCACAATGCCCTCACCTTCGCCATGTACGACCGCCTGGGCGAGATCTGCGCCACGGCCCCCACCGACGGCAGCCTGCGCGCGCTCATCATCACCGGTGCGGGTGGGCGCGCCTTCGCCGCCGGAACCGACATCTCGCTCTTTCGCGACTTCCGTGCCGCCGCCGACGGGCTCGCCTACGAGGAGCGCATGGAAGGCATGTTCGGCAAGCTCGAAAGCTGCCCGGTGCCCACCATCGCGGCGATCCCGGGCATCTGCACCGGCGGAGCTGCCGTGATCGCGGCTGCCTGCGACTTGAGGCTCGCCACGCGCAGCCTCAAATTCGGCTTTCCCATTGCCCGCACGCTTGCCAATTGCCTGTCCGCGGCGAACATTGCCAGGGTCGCGGCGCTCACGGGCGTGGGACGCGCGGTCGACATGCTGATGACAACGCGCCTGATGGAGGCCGAGGAGGCGCTGGCCGTCGGCCTCGTCAACGAGCTGTTCGATACGCCGGAGGCGCTGATGCAGCGCGCGCACGCGCTCGCCGCCCAGATCGCCACCCAAGCGCCTCTGACCATGCGCGCCGCCAAGGAGGTGGTGCGCCGCCTGCGCGAGCGGGCCGCCGCCGTGGACGACATGGACCTGATCGCCATGTGCTACGGCAGCGCCGACTTCCGGGAGGGGCTCGATGCGTTCCTGACCAAGCGCGCGCCGAAGTTCAGCGGGCGCTAGCCCAGACTGGCCGCCCCACTCGCGCCGCGGTCGGCGCGAACACTGGTATACTTCGTGCACGCTGGCGATTTTGGGAGCGAGACATGGGCCGCAAGTTCCAGAGCATCCTGGAGACGGTGGGCAACACGCCCGTCGTGAGGATCAACCGGCTGGCGCCGCAAGGGGTGAACCTCTTCGTCAAGATCGAGGCGTTCAACCCCCTGGGCTCGGTGAAGGACCGGCTCGCGCTCGGCGTCATCGAGGCGGCGGAGAAGGCCGGCCAGCTGAAAGCCGGCCAGACGGTGATCGAGGCCACCAGCGGCAACACCGGCATCGGGCTTGCCATGGTCTGCGCCCAGAAGGGCTATCCCCTCGTCGTGACCATGGCGGAGACGTTCAGCGTCGAGCGCCGCAAGCTGATGCGCTTCCTGGGCGCCAAGGTGGTGCTGACGCCGGCGGCCCTGCGCGGCATGGGCATGGTCACCAAGGCGGTCGAGCTCGCCAGGATGCACGGCTGGTTCCTGACGCGCCAGTTCGAGAACGAGGCCAATCCCGACATGCACTCGCGCACCACGGCGCGCGAGATCATCGAGGACTTCAAGGGCGAGCCGCTCGACTACTGGGTGACCGGCTACGGCACCGGCGGCACGCTCAAGGGCGTGGCGCGCGTGCTGGCCAAGGAGCGCCCCGAGACCAAGATCATCGTGTGCGAGCCGGAGGATGCGCAGCTGCTCGGCAGCGGCGTCGCGCAGGCGCGCAACCCCGACGGCACGGCGGCAGGCGCGCACCCCTCCTTCAAGCCGCATCCGATGCAGGGATGGACGCCGGATTTCATCCCCAAGCTGACAGGCGACGTGGTCGACACGGGCGTGATCAGCCGCATCCTTCCCATCGCCGCCGCCGATGCCATGCGCTGCAGCCAGGACCTGGCGCAGAAGGAAGGGATCTTCGTCGGCATCACCGCCGGGGCCACGTTCGCAGGCGCGCTGCGCGTGTGCAAGGAGGCAAGCAAGGGCGCGACCGTGCTCTGCATGCTTCCCGATACGGGCGAGCGCTACCTCAGCACGCCGCTGTTCGCCAACGTGCCGGCGGACATGACACCGGAGGAGCTGCAGATCTCCCGCTCGACGCCCGGCGCCCAGTTCGCCTGAGATCGTTGAGCCGCCCAATGATACTTTGTGTGGGGCCGCGCCCCTGGGCGCCTGACACTGCAGCAGGAATCGTCTGCGGCCGGGCCGTGCAACAGCTTCCTTGGCCTCGGCGAAGGGGCCAGGGAGGCGCGGCTTCACAAAATTGCGACTTGCCCCTTCACGCTCCACACTGATGAATTCCCGCGCTGGTTTTGACCTAGGACAATGCCGCCCGAGCGTGGCGCTCGCACAAGTGGGCCATTGTCCGGCAGATTAAGGAATTGAGCCGTGAAGCCGACCATGAATTTGTCGCGGCATGCCTTGTACGCACAGGTCTACGAGGCGCTCGTTCAGCGGGTGGTCAGCGGTGCCTGGAAGCCGGGAGATTGCCTTCCCAACGAGATCGAGCTGGCGCGGGAATTCGGCGTGAGCCCCGGCACCATGCGCAAGGCGCTCGACAAGCTGGAGACCGACCGCCTGGTCGTGCGTCGCCAGGGCAGGGGAACGTTCGTTCTCGACCACGCCAGCAAGGCACTCGCCACGCGCTACAACAATCTCATGGATGAGCGCGGAGAATTGCTCGCTCCCAGCGGCAGCACGCTCCTGTCGCAGGACATCGGGACGCCCGTGGGCGCCGAGTGTGACCGCCTCGGCATCCGGGCGAGCGAGAAGGTGCTGCGCACCCGTCGCGTCCGCTGCCGCCAGGGGCGGCCCTACATGTACGAGGAGGCCGCGATCGCGGCGGGCCGCCTTCCCGGCCTGGAGCATGACGGAGCGGCAGCCGCCGGCGATTACCTGATCGTTCCGCTGGCGCAGAGATACGGACGGCATCTGGGGCGCGCTGCGGAGAAGGTCGGCAGCACGCCGGCATCGCCGGAGGTCGCAGGGCTGCTCGGGGTGAGGCTGGACACACCGCTGCTGCAGCTCGACCGGATCATCTTCACCATCGACGAGCAGCCGCTGGAGTGGCGGATCGCGCTGTGCCATCTGAAGGACGAGTACTACTTCGCGCAAACCACCTGAGCGACCCGCGCGGCCGCTCGCGGCGATGCGGCGGCGCTTGCCCTACAGCAGCGCCTGGTAGACGAGGTTGCGCATCATTTGCCGGTAGCGCAGGCGGATCTGGCCCGGGGCAGCCGCCATGAACACGACGCTGAGCTCCTCCTTGGGGTCGACCCAGAAGTAGGTGCCGTAGACGCCGGACCAGTAGTAGTCGCCGGCGCTGCCCGCCATGGCGGCGATGCCGGCCTGCCGCCGCACGGCAACGCCAAGCCCGAAACCGTAGCCGGTGGCGGCGGGGTCCATCTTGTCGGCGATCATGTTGGTGAAGGACGCAGGCAGGTGATCGGCAGTCATGAGCGCCACGGTGCCGCGGCCGAGGATCTCCACCGCGCCGAGCCTGCCGCCACCGCGCAGCATCTCGGCGAAGCGCAGGTAGTCCGAGGCGCTCGACACGCAGCCGCCGCCGCCCGACTCCCACCCCTGCGTCTTGTCGGTGGCGTGATGGACGGGCGCATTGGGCTCGCCGGTGACCGGGTCCTTGGGCAGCACCAGCGCATAGCGCGGACGCTTGGCCGCGGGCAGCGCGAAACTGGTGTCGCTCATGCCGAGCGGGCCCCACAGCCGCTCCTGCAGGAAGCTGCCGAGCGGCTTGCCCGCCACCGCCTCCACGACGAAGCCCAGCACGTCGGTGGAGAAGCCGTACTCCCAGTTGGAGCCGGGGTCGAACAGCAGGGGCGACCTGGCGAGCGCGGCGATCGTCTCGTCCTTCGACAGCCGCTCCGCCGCCCAGATCGAGGAGCCCGGATAGAGCGCATGGGCGGGCGTGGTGCCGCGCTCGCGGTACGTCAGCCCGGAGGTGTGCCGCAGAAGGTCCTGGATGGTGGGGTTCTGTTTCGGCGCCCGGGTGCCGCCGGAGGGCTCCGCCACCTTCAGATCGGCGAGCGGGGGCAGGTACTTGGAGACCGGGTCGGCGAGCAGCACGCGGCCCTCCTCCACCAGCATCATGATCGCCGTGGACGTCATCGCCTTGGTCATGGAGGCGATGGAGAAGAGCGCGTCCACCTTCATCGGCTCGCGGGAGGCAGGATCGCGGTGGCCGACAGCCTCGAGGTGGGCCAGGCGGCCGGCGCGCATGATGCCCACGACCGCGCCAGGGAGCTGGTGAGCCTCCATATCGCGGCGCAGCGCCTCGCCGATCCGGCGCAATCGCGAAGAGGAAAGGCCCACGCTCTCGGGCTCGACGCGGGGAAGGGCGGACTGGGACATGGCGCAACCTCGTCGGCTATCGGTTCCCGACAGCATAGTGGCGAAGCGGCGCGGCGGAAACGCCATCCTCGTTCACGAGGCCGTCACGTGGCTGCTCCACGCTGCCTGGCAGGGCTCTCCGTCTGGCGCCGCATACAGATCGATTGGCGCGATCGGCCGGACTTGGCATACACTCGACGGGCGGGCGCGCGCCGGAAGATTGCACCCATGCCGCAGTGGCAATACCGCAAGATCGACCTCTCCAGCCACGACCCGAGAGGCGACGGCATCGATCTGCTCAACGCGGCCGGCCGGGACGGCTGGGAGCTCGTCATCATCACGAGCAACCACATCGCCTACCTGAAGCGCCCGGTGGTCGAGGCTGCGGCCACGCGGAAGGCGGTGGTGCCGGTGCAGAAGCGCACGCCCGCGGGGACTGGGTAGGACCCACGACGGCGCGTGCGCTCCCCTCCCCATCACGCCGAAGGCGTGTCCTCGCGCCCGCGCCAATCCGTTGCGGGATCGCGGGCCGGCGTACTACACCATGCGTCGGCGCGGAGACGCTGGGAGGAACAGGGATGGGCCGGCTGCTGCACATGGGGGAGACGCTCGCCCTCAACGCCCACTTGCATCCCGACAAGACGGCCGCGCGCGGCAGCACGCGGGCAATGACGTTCCGGCAATGGAACGAGCGCGCCTGCCGGCTGGCCAACGCGCTGCTGGGCCTGGGGTTGCGCCGGGGCGACGCCGTCGCCATCCTCGCCTTCAACTCGGTGGAGTGGCTGGAGATCTACGCGGCGACCGCCAAGGCGGGCCTCGTCATGGTGCCGATCAACTTCCGGCTCGTCGGCAGCGAGATCCTCTACATCGCCGAGAACAGCGAGGCCAAGGCCTTCATCGTCCAGGACGAGCTGGCGGACCGCGTGGAGGGCATCCGCGGCAGCCTCGCGATCGCGAGCGGCAACTACATCCACCTCGGTGCGGCCGCTGCGCCGAAAGGCTACGTGGGCTACGAGGATCTGATCGCGGCGGCCTCCTCGCGCGAGCCCGACGTAGAGGTGCGGCCGGAGGATACCTGGGCGCTCATCTACACGTCGGGCACCACCGGCCGGCCCAAAGGCGCCATGCGCAGCCACGCGAGCCACGCGCTGTCGAACTTCGCCACGATCACGAACATGGGCTTCGGCCGTGACGACACGTGCCTGCTCGTCATGCCGCTGTGCCACGCCAACTCGCTGTTCTTTGCCTCGGCCTTCGCCGCGGCGGGCGCGACGTGCTGCGTCTACGACGCCCGGAGCTTCGAGCCGGAGCACCTGCTGCGGTCGCTGGCCGAGACCCGCACCACCTTCACCTCCCTCGTGCCCACGCACTACATCATGATGCTCGGGCTGCCCGATGCCGTGCGGGCAAAGTACGACGTCGACGGCGTGACGAAGCTGCTGGTCTCCTCCGCGCCCGCGCGCAAGGACACCAAGCTCGCCATCATGGAGTGCTTCCGGAACTCTCAGCTCTTCGAGATGTACGGATCGACCGAGGCCGGCTGGGCGACGCTGCTGCGCCCCGACGAGCAGCTCTCCAAGCTCGGCTCCGTCGGCCGCGAGCTGATCGGCTCGGGCAGGGTCAAGCTGCTGGACGAGAGCGGCAACGAGGTGGCGGACGGCGCGGTGGGCGAGCTCTATTCGCACACGCCCTGGTGCTTCGAGGGCTATTGGAAGCTCCCCGACAAGACGGCCGAGGCCTTCCGCGGCCCCTACCTGTCGGTCGGCGACATGGCCCGCCGCGACGAGCAGGGCTACTACTATCTCGTCGACCGCAAGAAGAACATGATCATCTCCGGCGGCGAGAACGTCTACCCGTCGGAGGTGGAGAACCTGCTCGGCTCGCACCCGAAGGTGAAGGACGTCGCCGTGATCGGCCGGCCGCACGAGAAGTGGGGCGAGGCCGTGCACGCGGTGATCGTGCTGCGCGACGGCGCCGCGGCCTCCGAGCGCGAGATCCTCGACTGGTGCACGGAGAAGATCGCCGGCTACAAGCGGCCGCGGTCGGTGACCTTCATTGCCGACGCAGACATGCCCAGGACCGCCACCGGCAAGATCCTGCATCGCGTGCTCAAGGAGCGGTTGTGAGGGGGTAGGGCCTTAGGCGACAGAAGGCGCAACGAGATGGCCGCACGCTGGCGCACGGCATGGATCACGGGAGCGAGCAGCGGCATCGGGCAGGCGCTCGCCATCGAGCTCGCGCGCCGCGGCGTGAAGGTTGCCGCCTCGGCACGGTCGGCCGAGAGGCTCGCCCGCCTGGCAGGCGCCTATCCGGGCATCGCGCCCCTCCCCCTCGACGTCAGGGACGGCGCCGCCATGGCGCAAGCGGCGCGCAGCGTCGCCGGCACGCTCGGCTCCCTCGATCTCGTCGTGCTCAACGCCGGCATCTGGGAGCCGATGTCGGCGCGCAACTTCTCCGCCGCCAAGGCGGCCCGCTCCATGGCCGTGAACTACCTCGGCGTCGTCAACGGCGTCGAGGCGGTGCTGCCCCTGATGCTCGAGCGCGGCGAAGGCCACATCGCCATGATGGCATCGGTTGCCGGATATCGGGGCCTCGGGCCGACCGCCGCCTACGGGCCCAGCAAGGCCGCCGTCATCAATCTTGCCGAGACGCTGCACAATGATCTGGCCCAGCGCGGCGTGAGGGTCAGCGTCATCAACCCCGGCTATGTCGAGACGCCGATGACGAGCCTCAACAAGTTTCCCATGCCCTTCATCATCCCGGCGGAGGATGCGGCCCGCCGCATCGTTCGCGGCCTGGAGAAGGGCCGCTTCGAGATCGCCTTTCCCTGGCAGCTCGTCGGCCTGATGAAGCTCGGCCGCCTGATGCCCAACCGGCTGTTCTTCTGGTATGCGCGCACGCTGCTGGCGCCGCCGCGCAAGGGGCCGTGAGCGCGCCGCATGAGAACCCCTCCCCGTGAGGGGGAGGGGAGCTCCGCACGGCGCTGTTCTCGTTCCCGCCACCCCATTTGCGCGCGTCACAGGAGCTAGGTTGCGGGTGGGCAGCAGAAATGCACCATGATGTGAGCACGCCGCCGGCCGACCTGGATCGCGGCCAAGTCATTGATTCGCGTTGCCGGGCGGCCACCCTCGGAAGCCGGCAATTCACTAGCATGCGGCCAGAGCGAATCAGGGTATGCCGAGTCGGGGACGGCTGCGACAGGGGATCGAGCATGCGGGCGCTGAGACTTGGGGCCGCCGCGATCTTGGGGCTGGCGGCAGGCCTGCCCATCGGCACGGCGGCTGCGGACGGCTACATCGCCAGGCCCACCGACCCTTACATCTACGTGGCGCCGGCCGCCCTTCCCCTGACCTACGACTGGACGGGCTTCTACATCGGCGGGAATGTCGGCGCTGCCCACACCAGCACGGAATTCAGCTACGACGCGATCGTCGATCCCATCTTCTTCCTCCCGGAACAGTTCGGAATCAGCACGGCAGGCTTCGTCGGCGGCGGCTTCGTGGGCGCACAGAAGCAGTGGAGCTGGCTCCTGCTCGGCGTCGAGGCGGGCTACCTCTGGATCGATCAGTCCGGCTCAACGGTGTCGGCGTTCAATCCCAACGTCACCCTGACGCGGGGCGTGAGCAACCTGTTCCTGGTCACCGGCAAGTTCGGTTGGACCTGGGACAACATTCTCGGCTACTTCAAGGGCGGCTGGGCGAGCGGCGACGTCGAGTTCCGCACCAGCACCACGGGCACGGGCACGCCGCTCACCACGTCAAGCGGCCGGGAGAACGGCTGGACGGCGGGGGCGGGGCTGGAATACGCGCTGTGGGACCATGTCATCCTCGGCGTCGAGTATGATTACATTCAGCTCAATCCGGGCACGCGCACGCAGGAGCCGGTCGGCGCGGGACCGTCCGGCACGCACATCAGCGGCGGGGTCGACATCCAGTCGGTCACGGCCCGGCTGAGCTTCAAGTTCGGCGGCTCGAGGGTCGAGGTTGATCCCGTCAAATAGCGATGGGCGACGCCCTGTCGCCCCATGTCCGCGCCAAAGTCGCCACAAATGGCTGGACCTAATGGGCGGCGCCGATTCTCCGGCGTGGTGAGAAGCGCGTGTTGCTGTGCTGCCAGACTTGGCCACCATGGTGGTCCGGCAGCCGGTGTCGGCTGGTCACGCACCCTACCGGCCGCTAGATTTGCGCGCGAACCAGGAGAGACTATCCCATGCTTGGACGTGCTGCCTGCGCCGCCGCCGCGGCTCTTGGTCTGGCGGTGGCCTTGGGTGCCGTGACGCCCGCGACCGCGCAGGCGACAGAGCCCGGCGCAGCTTCGAGTGCCGTGCACGCCTCCGCCGAGCAGGGAACGGACGCGACGGACGCGGCGCCGGCCGATGCACCGGCCGTGACGCCCACGACGGAGAAGATGCCGGCGCCCCAGCCGACAAGCCCGTCCGCAGCAGCGGCCGAGCCCGCACCGGCCTCGCCGCCAACGGCCGCGCCTGCCACCTCCACGGCGGCTCCGGCGGCATCCACGCAGCAGCCCACAGGATCGACGACGGCCGCGGCCGAGAAACCGGCAGCGCCACCGCCTGCCGCCTCCTCATCAGCCGGCCAGCCGGCCGCCAGCGCCGCGAGCGAGCAGCCGGCCGCGCCCACGCCGGCCGCAGCCGAGCAGCCGCCCGCGCCGCCCCCGGTCGACCCGGTGGTGGCCGAGGTGCGGCGTCTGCTCGCCCAGCCGCTGAAGGGCAGCAGCGAGCGCGCCGACCGGGCCGCGCTCACCGCCTTCTATGCCGCGCGGACCGATCCGCCGCTCTGGGTCGGAAGCGACGGCTTCACGGCCAGGGCACGCCATGCCATGGCCGAGATCCGCAGGGCCGACGACTGGGGGCTCTCGGCGTCCGCCTTCGAGCTGCCGCATCTGGCCCAGGGTGAAGCGTCGCCGGCGACGCTGGCCGCCGCCGAGATCAAGCTCGGCCTCGCCGTTCTCAAGTATGCGCGCCATGCGCGCGGAGGCCGCCTCGATCCGGCGCAGATCAGCAAGAACATCGACGTCAAGCTGAGCCTGCGCGATCCCAAGGTGGTGCTGGAGGCGGTGGCGGCGAGCGAGACGCCCGGCAACTACCTGCGCGACCTCAATCCCAAGCAGGAAGGGTTCCGGCGTCTGCGCGAGGCGCTGCTGAGGGCACGCGGCGGGCATGCCGACCCGAGGCCCGCGGCGATGGCAAGGCCCGCTCCCGCCGCGGCTCTGCCCGACGGGCCCACGCTCAGGCTCGGCACCGACCACCCGCAGGTGGCGATGCTGCGCCAGCGGCTCGGGCTGCCGATGCCCAGGGGCGCAGAGAACATCTATGACCTGCAGGTGCAGGATGCGGTGAGGGCGTTCCAGGAGCAGAACAACATCCAGCCGAGCGGCATCCTCACGCCCAGGACTCGCGCCGCCCTCAACGGCAGCGTCCGGCCCGAGGCGAGGGCGGAGAGAGCGCCGCCCGCGGCGGGCGGCGCGGACGTCCAGCGCATCATCGTCAACATGGAGCGCTGGCGCTGGATGCCGGAGCACATGGGCGAGCTCTACATCCAGGACAACCTGCCGGAGTTCATGACGCGCGTCGTCAAGAAGGGCCAGGTCATCCATTCGGCGCGCATCGTCGTCGGCAAGGTGGACACGCCGACGGCGGTCTTCTCCGCCAACATGCGCACAATCGTCTTCAACCCCGAATGGAACGTGCCGGATTCGATCAAGGTGAAGGAGCTGGCGCCATATCTGTCGAGCGGCAGCAGCGGCGGCGGCTTCCTGTTCTTCGGCGGGGGCGGCGACACCTCCATCCTCGACCGGCAGAGGCTGCGCGTCGTCTACAACGGGCGCACCATCAGCCCGTCCTCGGTGGACTGGGGCCAGGTGGACGTGCGGCGCTTCAGCTTCGTCCAGTCGGCCGGCCCGCACAACGTGCTGGGCGTGGTGAAGTTCATGTTCCCGAACCGGCACGACATCTACATGCACGATACCCCGCAGCGCGAGCTGCTGGATCGGCCGGTGCGCCTGTTCAGCCACGGCTGCATGCGCGTGCAGAACCCGGAGCGGCTCGCCGAGCTGCTGCTGGCGGAGGACAAGGGATGGCCGGCCGAGCATGTGCGCGGCCTGCTCTCCCAGAGCTACAACGCCGAGGTCCCGCTCGCGCGCGAGATCCCTGTGCACGTCACCTATTTCACGATGGTGGCCGGCGAGGGCGGGCAGGTGAGCACGTTCAGCGACATCTACGGCTACGACAGCCGCATGGCGGCGGCGCTCGGCGGCCGGCCGCTGCCGCCAGAGGTGATCCCATCGGGCGATGACCCCGTGCGCGACGCACGCCGCGGCCGCCCGCGCAAGGAGGCGGATTTCTTCTCGGGTTTGTTCGGGAACTGACGGACCTCATATCCGCCGAGCGGAGCGACTTCGGCGCAATACGCCTGACGGCTATTGCGCCCTACACCCCCGCCTCGCGAACCGTAGGGCGCAAGAGGCGAAGCCGTATTGCGCCGATCGCTGCGCTCAACGACGGGCAGGCCTGCGTGTGCGCGGGACTGACGGCGGCTAGCGGCACACCAGCACGGGGACGGGGCTGAGCGTCACCACCTTGGCGGCTTGGCTGCCGAGGAAGAGCTTGGACAGGCCCCGTCGCCCGTGGGAAGCCATGACGATCAGGTCGCAGCCTTGCGACTTCGCGGCCTCGAGGATGCCTTCGGCCGGGTAGCGATCCTTCACGTAAAGCGTCAAGCAAGGCTGGTCCTGCTTCTTGGCAGCCTCGCTGACCGACCACAGCACGCGATTGGCGTAAGCCGCCATGCGCTCCTCGTAGTCGGCCACCGGATTGGGAATGCGCTGCTCGGCCATGGCTGCCATGGAAAGGGCATCCCACGGCTCCGTCACCACCACGGCCGTCGCCTTGGCGCCGAGCCGCTTGGCCAGCTCCAAACCCTGCGCGACGGCCTTCTGCGCCAGCTCGGAGCCGTCGGTGGCGATCAGGATGTGCTTGTACATTTCCTCCTCCCATTCATGAGCGTGTGATGCGCCATCTGGCTGCGGACGGCCGGGCGTGGTCTAGAAGTCCTCCTCGCCACCAGCGAGCGCCTCGAGCGCCTCGAGATCGGTGATCTGCACGTGGTTGCTCTGCGGCAGCTCGATGAGGCCCATCACCCTGAGCTTGGTGAACGTGCGGCTCACCGTCTCGATGGTCAGGCCCAGGAAGTCGGCGATGTCGGCGCGCGTCATCGGCAGGTCGAACGCGCACGGATCCTTCGCCGTGCGCTCGTTGCGGCGCGAGAACGCGAGCAGGAAGGCCACCACGCGCTCGGTGGCGCTGCGCTGGCCGGTGGTGAGCAGAAGGTCACGCGTGGTCGCAAGCTCGCGCGCCACCGCCTCGTAGAGCTTGAAGCCGAGGCGGGCGTCCTGGCGCGCCATCTGGTTCAGGGCCGCCAGCGGCAGGCAGCGCAGGCGCGTCGGCTTGATGGCCTGGGCGTTCATGACGTGCTCGCCCTCGGCGCCGAGGCCGATGAGGTCGCCGGGATAGGCGAAGCCCACCACCTGGCGCCGGCCGTCGCTCAGCACCTTGTAGAGCGCCACCGCGCCCGTCTCCACCTGGAAGATGTGGGTGGTGGGGTCGCCCTCGGCGAACACGAACTCCTTGGCCTCCACGCGGCGCAGCGATGCCTGCGCGAGGCGCGCCTCCAGATCCTGCGAGGACGGCGCCGAGCCCACGACGGGCTGAAGGGCGAGGCGGGGCTGGCTGGCGGTGCTGAGCGCGGGCATTGGCTTCTCCTCGGGCATCTGCGCGTGCAAATCGGATGCGCCAAAGGAACCATCGGCCTGTAGCCGGCATTCAGCGTGCCTGTAACGAAGTGTAATAGATTGTCCGGGCATCCGCGGATGTGTCCGGGGGGCGCGGCGAGCCGGCGGCGCGAGCCGAGGTCAAGACGCCGCGAGGGCGCGCACCTCGGCAAGCAGCCCGGCATCCACCGTCACACCTTCGGAGCGCGCCTTGGCACGCAGCGCGATGCGGCGCGAGCCCGGCAGCCGCGCGCCGCCGTCACCCTCGATCATCGCCACCAGCAAGGTCATGCGCTCGGCAAACGCATCGCGGCCGGCGAAGGCGCCCGGATCGAGGACGAGGAGCAGCTGCCCGACCCCGGGCGGCGGGCCTTCCGCGTCGAAGAAGGAGCTGGCCTCGAAGCCGAACTGCGCGCCGGTGAGGGCGACGGCGAGGATCTCCACCATCAGGGCCAGCGCCGCACCCTTGGCGCCGCCGATGGGCTGCAGCGCGCCCTTGAGGGCGGCGGCGGCGTCGGTGGTGGGCCTGCCGCTCTCGTCCACGGCCCAGTCCGCGGGGATGGGCTCGCCCTTCTGCGCGGCGGTGAGGATCTTGCCGCGCGCCACCTGGCTGAGCGCAAGGTCGACCACGACGGGCGGGCCGCTCCCTTGCGGCGCGGCGAAGGCGACGGGGTTGGTGCCGAACAGCGCCCGCCGGCCGCCCCACGGCGCCATCGCCTTCGGCGTGTTGCCGAAGGCCAGTGCCACCAGTCCCGTCTCGGCCAGGCGCTCCACGTGGCGGCCGACGACGCCGAAATGGTGCGAGCGCACGAAGCCGGCGGCGGCGATCCCACAGGCGGCCGCGAGCGCGGGCAACCGGTCGATGGCGAGATCGAAGGCAGGAAACGCGAAGCCGTTGGCAACGTCGATCATGAGGCTGCCCGGACGCGTCCGGCGCAGGACCGGCGTGGCGTGGCCGTCGACCTTGCCCGTCTTGGCCTGGGCCGCATAGCTCGGCACACGCGAAAGGCCGTGCCCCTTCTGTCCGTCGATCTCGGCCTGGGTCAGGGCGCGCGCCACGGAGCGGGCGTTGGGCTCGCTGGTGTCGGAGGCAGCGAGCGCCGCCGTGATCAGTGCTTCGAGCTCGGGCGTCGTGACAGTCGTGGTCTCGCTCATAGGTCTTCTCGCCGACCGAATTCCCCTCCCCGTCCATGCGCAGCACGGCTTCGCCATGACGCGGGGAGGGGGAGCTGCAATTGTTGCGCCTGCGGCTTCACCCCACCCGGCTTTTCACGCCAAGAGCGTGCCAAGCCGCCCTCCCCGTCAAGGGGAGGGTGGACACGCAGGCTGCTGCGGCAAGTCATTCGTACCCCAGCCGCGTGCGCAGCTCGGCGAACAGCTTGGGCTTCAGCTCGATGCCGATGCCGGGCTCCTCGTGCGGGCGCACGTAGCCGTCGGCGATGGGGATGGCGTCGGCAAAGCCGCCGTAGGGCTGGAACACGCCCGGATAGCTCTCCGAGCCGCCAAGCTGGAGGCCCGCGGCGATGTTGAGCGCGAGCTGATGCCCGCCGTGCGGGATGAAGCGCCGCCGCGACCAGCCCAACTGCCTGGCCACATCGAGGAAGCGCAGATACTCCGTAAGCCCATAGGCGAGCGCCGGGTCGATCTGCACCCAATCACGGTCGGGCCGCAGGCCGCCGTAGCGCAGCAGGTTGCGGCCGTCGATGGCGGAGAACAGGTTTTCGCCCGTGGCGAGCGCGCCCGCATAGTGCTCGGCGAGCACGGCGTTGAGCCGGTAGTCAAGCGGGTCGCCCGGCTCCTCGTACCAGAAGAGGCCGTACCCCTCGATCGCTTTGCCGTAGGCCAGCGCGTTGTCGAGATCGAAGCGGCCGTTGGCGTCGACCGCGACGTTGGCGCCACCGCCGGCGACCTCGATCACGGCCTCGATGCGCGCAAGGTCGGTGGCGAGGTCGGCGCCCCCGATCTTCATCTTGACGACCTTGTAGCCCTGCTCCTGATAGCCGCGCATCTCGGCCTTGAGGGCGTCGAGCTCCTTGCCGGGGTAGTAGTAGCCGCCGCCCGGATAGACCAGCACGCGCGCGTCCGCCTGCCCGCCGTTGAAGCGCTCGGCCAGGAGCTTCCACAACGGCTGGCCGGCAACCTTGGCGACGGCGTCCCATACGGCCATGTCGAGTGCGCCGGCCGCATGCGCGCGGTCGCCGTGGCCGCCCGGCTTCTCGTTGGCCATGAAGCATTTCCACATGGCGCCGGGATCGAGATTGGCGCCGCCGGCATCGACGAGCGTCTCGGGATCGGCCGCAAGGATGCGGGGGATGAAGCGCTCGCGCAGGATGCCGCTCTGCGCATAGCGCCCGTTGGAGGAGAAGCCGTAGCCGATGACAGGCTTGCCCTCGCGCACGACGTCGGTCTCGACCGCGACCAGGCTGACGGTCATGGTGGAGAACGAGATGAAGGCGTTGCGGATCTCGGAGGCGATCGGCGCGGTCGCCTCGCGGATGCGCGTGATCTTCATGAGCGATGCTCCCGGCGTTCGCCAGCGGCGGCGCCCAGATCGATGCGATAGCGCAGCCGCACCCCGTCACCATAGGCACGGTTGACGAATTCCTCCACGAGGTATCCGTGGTTGGCCTCGATGACGCGTCCCGAGGCGAAGTTGCCCTTGTCGGTGGTGATCTCCAGGCTGCGCAGGCCGACCGCGCGCGCGTCGTCCAGCATCAGGCGCAGCGCCTCGGTGGCGTAGCCGCGGCGGCGCTTCCAGGGCACGACCGCGTAGCCCACGTGGCCGAGCGCGTGGGGCGGAAGAGCGTCCGTGCCCGGCTGCCAGCGCAGCCCGATCTGCCCCGCGAATTCGCCGTCCCACATCCAGCGCACCCGGTTGGGCAGCTTCGGCACCTCGCGGCCGTCCGGCAGCGTGATGGTGCCGGACTGGCTCAGCAGCGACGCCAGGAACGCAGGCGCATCCGCGCGGATGGCGCGCAAATGCTCGGCGCTCACGTCGCGGACGTTGTTGGGCGACCAGCCCCGGCTCAAAGCGTCCGCATAGCCCGGCAGCAGCGCGAGGCTCGGCTCGACGAGACGCAGGCGGGAGTCCGGCGCTGCCATTGGCCTCCCACACCCCGCGCCTACGCGCTGCGGTAGAGCTTCGTCATGACGAACTCGCGATGGCCCAGCGTCTCGGCCGCGGTGAGGCGACCGTTGGCGGTACGGATGACCATGTCGATCAGGGCATCGCCCGCGGTGTCGAGCGTCAGCTCCCGGCGCAGGATGCCCGACACGTCGAGGTCGATGTGCTCGGACATGGTGCGCACCGTGCGCGGATTGGCGGAGAGCTTGATCACCGGCACGATAGGGTTGCCGATGATGTTGCCCTGGCCGGTCGGGAAGGTGTGCACGACATAGCCGGCCGCGGCCATCAGGGTCACGCATTCCGCCGCCGCCGAGGACGTATCCATGTAGTAGAGGCCGGGGCCTGCCGCCGGCGCCTCGGCCGGCTCGAGCACCTCGATGAATTTGCAGGTGCGGCCGATCTTCTCGAGGTTGCCCAGCGCCTTCTCCTCGATGGTGGTGAGCCCGCCGGCGATGTTGCCCTTGGTTGGCTGGCTGTCCATGAGATTGTCGGTCCTGTGGGCCTCGATCACCTCGTCCTGGTAGGCTTTGAACACCTCCATCCATTTCTTGCCGATCTCGGGCGTGGCGGCGCGCGCCGCGGCGATGTGCTCGGCGCCGGTGATCTCCGAGGTCTCGCCGAATACACCGTAGATGCCCTTGGGAATGAGCTTGTCGTACATGTTGCCGACGGTCGGGCAGGAGCCGAGCCCCGTCGTGGTGTCGCTCTCGCCGCACTTGGTCGACACCCACAGATCCGAGATGGCGCACTCCTCGCGCTTGAGCTCGGAGGCCCACTGCAGGAACTCCTTGGCCTTGTAGGAGGCCTTGGCGATGGTGGCGATGTCGCCGTGGAGCTCGATGCCGAAGCCGGCCACCGGCTTGCCGGTCTTGGCGATGCCGTCGACGACGCGCTGGGTCCAGCCGTCCTCGATGCCGATGACGACGACGGCGGCGACGTTGGGGTTGGAGCCGGTGCCGATCAGCGTGCGGAAATGCAGGTCGAGGTCGGCGCCGAACTGAAGCCGGCCGTAGGCATGCGGCAGCGCCAGCGTGCCCTTGATGTTGTTGGCCACCGCTTCGCACGCCGCGTTGGAGAGGTCGTCGAGCGGCAGGATGACGACGTGGTTGCGTACGCCGACGCGGCCGTTCTCGCGGCGCCAGCCGTGAAAGCTCAGGTTGCTGCCGGACTTGGCCGGCTTGCCGTTGGACTTCGTTGCCATCGTGTTTGCTCTCACCAGCGCTTGGTCTTGAGGTTCTGCACGTGGACGTGCTCGCCCACGCCGGCGTCGGCAACCATGCGGCCGATGTCCTCGCCGTACTTGATCACCGTCTCGCCCTTCTTCAGGGGCTTCAGCGCCACCTTGTGGCCGATGGGGATGTCGTCCTTGGCCTTGAGCGACATGGTCTTGTCGGTCTCGGTGATCACGCCCAGCATGTCGGTGCCGGCGCGCAGGCCCTCGACCACGATGACGCCCACGTTGTCCTTCGGGCTATGGACCAGAAAGTGCGGTGTTGACACGCTTTTTCCCCTTGTTCCTCGACCGGCGCCCATGCTTGGTGGTCGCCCGTGTACGTGCATACGGCGCCTATTCTTATATAAGATATGGCGGGTAATCCAGCGGCCAATTGGCCCACGAGCGCGCGCCATGAGCCAGCCCCAGGAAGACGACAGCCGACCGCTCTATGTGCAGGTGCGGGAGCGCCTCATCGACCGCATCCGCTCGGGTGCCTGGAAGCCGGGCCAGCTGATCCCCAACGAGTTCGAGATCGCCGCCGAATATGGCGTGAGCCAGGGCACGGCGCGCAAAGCCATCAGCGAACTGGCCTCCGAGGGGCTGGTGGTGCGCCGCCAGGGCCGCGGCACGTTCGTGGTGGAGCACACACCCGCGCACGTCCTGTTCCGCTTCTTCAACCTCTACGATGCGAGCGGCGCGCCGGTGATCCCCGACAGCCGGGACTGGCGGCGGAGCGTCGGCCGCGCGACGGCCGAGGAGCGCGCTACGCTCGGCCTCGGCGAGGACGCCGCCGTGATCCGCATGGTGCGCACCCGCACCCGGGAGGGGCGGCCGTTCATCGCGGAGACCATCACGCTGCCCGAGGCGCTGTTTCCGGGACTGGCCAACGCGCCCGAGGTACCCAACACGCTCTACGATCTCTTCCAGAAGGCCTACGGCGTGCTCATGACGCGCACGAGCGACCGGCTCTCGGCGGTGGCCGCCGATGCGGAGACCGCGGCCACGCTGGGCATCGCGCCGGGGACGCCGCTGCTGCGCATCGACCGCATCGGCTTCGCCCTCGACGACACGCCGGTGGAATGGCGCGTGAGCCTGTGCAACCTCGAGAACGCGCACTACCTGGCGCGGAACAAGTAGGGGTGTAGGGCGCAAGAGGCGAAGCCGTATTGCGCCGACACGTCGAGTTGCCGGCGATGTTGGATGGGCGCAATACGCCTGACGGCTCTTGCGCCCTACGCCGCGGGCGCGTGGTTCACACCTTGCCGTCGACAATCACGTCGAGCAGCTTGGGGCCCGGCGTGGAGAAGGCGCGGCGCAGCGCGGGGCCGACCGCATCGGGCTCGGCGATGCGCTCGGACGGCATGCCCATGGACTGGGCCAGCGCGGCGAAGTCGATCTTGGGGTCGGCGAAGTCCATGCCGATGAAGTTGCTGTTGCCGTGGAAGGAGAGGAGGCGCTGCTTGATGATGCGGTAGCCGCCGTTGTTGGCGATGACGTAGGTGATGGGCAGCTTGAGGTGCGCCGCGGTCCACAGCGCCTGGATCGTATACATTGCGCTGCCGTCGCCCGAGTAGCACAGCACCGGTCGCGGGGCCTGCGCCAGTGCCACGCCCACCGCCGCCGGCACTCCCCAGCCGATGCCGCCCGAGGCCAGCGCGTGGTAGCCGTAGCGGTCGCGATAGGGGATGAGGTCGCTCAAGTGGCGCCCGGAGGTCAGGCTCTCGTTGACGACGACGGCGTCCTTCGGCAGGGCATTGGCGATCTGCAGGGAGAGCCAGTCCCCATCGATCGGCGTCGCCGCGGCGCGGCCCTCGAAACGCTCCGCCAGGCCGGCGCGCTTGGCCGTCCAATTGCTCTTCGCCAGCTCAGCGATAGCCGCCTTGGCCCGGGCTGCGAGGCGATCGCCGCCTTGCTTCCCCAGCACGGGCACCAGCGCCGTCAGCGTCTCGCGCACGTCGGCGCGCACGGCCATCTCCGCGGGGTAGTTCTTGCCCATGTCCCAGTCGATGAGGCCGATGTGGACGGTGGCCATGCCCTCGGGCAGCGGCTCGACCTCGCTCCACACCGACATGCGCACCGGATCGGAGCCCAGCGCGACGAGCAGATCGTACTTGGAGAGCACGCCGCGCACCTGGGCCTGGTCGCGCGAGAGCCCGCCCATGTAGCAGGGATGCTCGGAGAGGAAATGGGCGCCGTAAGCGACGCTCTGCTGCAGGACGGGCGCGCCCAGCGCTTCGGCGAACCTGGCTGCGGCCTCCAGCGCGTCGCTCTTCACGATCTCGTCGCCGACGACGATGACGGGGCGCTCCGCCTGCAGCAGCCGCCTGGCCAGCCGGTCGAGCACGGCGTCGGAGGGGCGGGCGCGGGTCTCGACGCGGGTCGAGGCGCCGAGCTCGATGCCGGCCTCGGCGTTGAGGATGTCGCCGGGCAGCGACAGGAACACGGGGCCGGTCGGCGGCGTCATCGCCACCTTGGCCGCGCGCCGCACGATGCGCGGCAGGTCTTCCAGGCGCGTCACCTCAACGGCCCACTTCACCAGCGGCGAGGCGATCGGCACCAGCGGATCGTAGAGCAGCGGCTCGGTGAGGCCGTGGCCCTGCTCCTGCTGGCCGGCGGTGAGGATCATCGGCGTGCCGGTGAACTTGGCGTTGTAGAGCGAGCCCATGGCATTGCCGAGGCCGGGCGCCACGTGCACGTTGCAGGCGACGAGCTTGCCGCTGGCGCGCGAGTAGCCGTCCGCCATGGCGACGACGATGCCCTCGTGCAGGCCCAGCACGTAGGTGAGATCCGGGTGCTCCTTCAGCGCATGCATGATCGGCAGCTCGGTGGTGCCCGGGTTGCCGAAGAGATGCGTGACACCCTCGTCCTTGAGGAGCGCGAGGAAGGCTGAGCGGCCGGTGATGCGGTTCATGGGGGCCATGGGAACTGGGCCTCGATTTGCGAGCGAGCCGCGACAAGCTACGTCGCGCGGCCGCTGATGAGAAGCACGTTGGAGGAGTGATGGCCGCATCGAAGGACTGTTTTGCCGCCACGCGTCAGATTGGACCAGCCCAGCCCTCGGCATCATGTCACACGCTCCGCCCGCGTCCTGAGCTTGTCGAAGGACGGACCGCGCATGCAAACCGTGCTTCGACAGGCTCAGCACGGGGTTGGAGAGTCAGCATGGGGTTGGAGCGTGTCGGCACGGGTTGGAGCGTGTGAGATGAGATACCGGGCGGCGGGCCGAGCCTGCGCCCATGGGTATTGCACTCGCTCTTTCACTCTTTCGGGAACCGCAGCAACCAATCCATGTGATCCTCGCCACGCGGGCCTTGAAGGGCTTGCCCTCGGCGGGGCCCGCGTTTAGCGTGGCACCACAACAACAACGCCGGTTGCCGGTCAAGGCATCGGCGAGGGGCCCTGGGGAGGAAAGTGATGCGCTCGAAGCTCGTCTTCGGAATTGCTTTGGCGTTTGCCGCCGCGAGTCAGGCCGCCGCGCCGGCGCTGGCCCAGAAGCAGGGCGGCACGCTGCGCATCTACCATCGCGACAACCTGCCGAGCGGCTCGATCCACGAGGAAGCCACCATCTCCACGGTGCAGCCCTTCATGGGCGTGTTCAACAACCTCGTCGTCTACGACCAGCAGAAGCCGCTGAACACGCCCGAGACCATCGTGCCCGACCTCGCCGACAGCTGGGCCTGGGACGCGACCAACACCAAGCTCACGTTCAAGCTGCACCAGGGCGTCAAGTGGCACGACGGCAAGCCGTTCACCGCCAAGGACGTGCAGTGCACGTGGAACAAGCTGACGGGCAAGGACCCCGACGACTTCCGCAAGAACCCGCGCGCCATCTGGTGGCACAACCTCAAGGAAGTGACGGTCAACGGCGACTACGAGGTGACCTTCGTCCTCAACCGGCCGCAGCCGTCGTTCCTGTCGCTGTTCGCCTCGGGCTACACGCCCGTCTATCCCTGCCACGTGTCGACCAAGGACATGCGCACCAATCCCATCGGCACGGGGCCGTTCAAATTCGTCGAGTTCAAGCGCGGCGACACGGTGAAGTTCGCGCGCAACCCCGACTACTTCAAGAAGGGCAAGCCCCACGTCGACGCTATCGAGTGGAAGGTGATCGAGAACCGCTCGACGCGCATCCTCGCGTTCGTGGCCGGCGAGTTCGACATGACATTCGGCACCGACGTGACGATCCCCCTGCTCAAGGATGTCAACTCCCAGGCGCCGAAGGCCGTGTGCGAGGTCGCCCCGACGTACGTCTCGATCAACCTGATCATCAATCCCAAGACTGCGCCGTTCAACGATCCCAAGATCCGCAAGGCGATGGCGCTGGCCCTCGATCGCAAGGCGTTCATCGATATCCTGAGCAACGGCAAGGACGATATCGCGGGGGTCATGCTGCCTCCGCCGGAGGGCAAGTGGGGAATGCCGCCGGAAGTCCTGCAAACACTGCCTGGATATGCCGCGGACGTGGAGAAGAGCCGCGCCGAGGCACGCAAGATCATGGAAGGCCTCGGCTACAGCGAGGCCAAGCCGCTGCCCGTCAAGGTTTCGACGCGCAACATCGCCGTCTATCGCGACCCGGCCGTCATCCTCATCGATCAGCTCAAGAAGGTTCATATCGCCGGCGAGCTGGATGTCGTCGATACCAGCATCTGGCATGCCAAGGTGACGCGCGGCGAATACTCGGTCGGCCTGAACCTCACCGGGGTAAGTGTCGATGATCCCGACGTGAACCTCTACGAGAACTACAGCTGCAACTCCGAGCGCAACCTGACCAAGTACTGCAACAAGGAGGTGGACGCGCTCATCGACAAGCAATCGCAGGAACTCGACGTCGAGAAGCGCAAGCAGATCGTATGGGAGATCGAGAGAAAGCTCGCCGAGGACCTCGCCCGGCCGATCATCTCCTACCAGCGGTCGGCCACCTGCTGGCAGCCCTACGTGAAAGGCTTCGTGCTGCACCACAACAGCATCTACAACAACTGGCGCTACGAGGACGTCTGGCTGGACAAGTGAGAGTCCCGACCCTCTCCCCGCAAGCGGGGAGAGGGAGTTCGCCACACCAAGGAAGGCCAGGAGACCTGAAGTGGGAGCCTACATCGCCCGCCGCCTGCTCCTGATGCTCGTGACCTTGATCGGCATGTCGATGCTGATCTTCGTGATGCTGCGCCTCGTGCCCGGCAACATCACGGACATCATCTTCGACTCCGCGGGCTTCGTGAACCCGGCGGCAAAGAAGAAGATCGAGCACCAGCTCGGGCTCGACCAGCCGATCGCCGTCCAGTACGTCAACTGGATCGGCGGGCTGATGCGCGGCGACCTCGGCTACGCCTACGTGTCGGAGAAGCCGGCCATCGACGAGATCCTGCCGCGCATCCCCGTCACCGCCAAGCTGGCCGGCCTCGCGCTCGTCTTCGCCACGCTGTTCGGCGTGCCGCTGGGCGTCGTCAGCGCCGTGCGCCAGAACACGACACTCGACTACGTGCTCAGGGTGATAAGCCTGAGCGGGCTATCGCTGCCTTCATTCTGGCTCGGCCTGCTGATCCTGATGGCTTTCGTCCAGTTCCTGGGCTGGATCCCAATCTACAAGAGCAACCCCGCCAGCGTGTGGGAGGAGATCGCGCTGCTCAGCATCCCCGCGGCAGCTGTCGGCTTCCGCAGCTCGGCCCTCGTCATGCGGCTCACGCGCTCGTCCATGCTGGAGGTGCTGCGCCAGGACTATATCCGCACCGCGCGGGCGAAGGGCGCATCCGAGACCTCGGTCAACTACGACCACGCGCTGCGCAACGCGGTGCTGCCGGTGGTCACCATCATCGGCATCGAGGCGGCCTTCCTGATCGGCGGCCTGATCGTCACCGAGACCGTCTTCAACATTCCAGGCGTCGCCCGCTTCCTGGTGGAGGCGATCCGCTGGCGCGACTATCCGATCGTGCAGAACCTCGTGATGTTCATCGCGGTAATCGTGGTGTTCGTGAACTTCATCGTCGACCTGTTGTACGTCGTGCTCGATCCGCGCATCAAGTACGAGGGATAGGAGCCAAGTGGCGGTCATCGATCACGATGCCGAGCTGGCCCGAGCGGGAGCCAACGTCCATGGCTGGCTCGGGGCGCTGCTGTTCTTCGTGCGCCGCTATCCGCTGGGGGCCATCGGCGCGGTGATCATGGCGGCATTCCTGGCCATGGCGATGTTCGCTCCCAACATCGCCACCTTCGATCCCCTCACCACGAATGCGCGCATCTCGTTGGCGCCGCCCGGCGGGGAGCACTTGCTGGGCGCGGACTTCATGGGCCGCGACGTGTTCGCCCGCATCGTCTACGGCGCGCGCATCTCGCTCGCCGTCAGCGTCGGGGCGACGGTGCTGGGCTGCCTCGTCGGCGTGACGATCGGGCTGATGTCCGGCTTCTTCGGCGGCTGGTTCGACCTTCTCGTGCAGCGGCTCATGGACATCATGCAGTCCCTGCCGCTCCTGGTGATGGCACTCGTCATGGCGGCCTCGCTCGGGCCGTCGCTGACCAACACCATCATCGCCATCGCCATTCCTCTGGTGCCCAACGTGGCGCGCATCATCCGCTCCAACACGCTGTCGCTGCGGGAGATGCCGTTCGTGGAGGCGGCGCGCGCCATCGGCATGACGGAGACGCGCATCGCCGTCGTGCACGTGCTGCCCAACACGCTGGCCCCGCTCATCGTGCTGGCAACCGCCCAGCTGGGCTCCGCCATCCTGGTCGAGTCGGCGCTGGCCTTCCTGGGCCTCGGCGTGCCCGAGCCCCACCCATCGTGGGGGCGCATGCTCTCCGAGTCGGCCGCCGAGTACGTGCGCACGGCACCCTGGCTCGTGATCTTCCCCGGCATCGCCATCAGCGCCGTGGTGTTCGGCACCAACCTGTTCGGCGACGCCATCCGCGACATCCTCGACCCGCGGCAGCGCCTCTGATGTCGGCCCCGCTTGCCATGCCCGTGGACGGCGAGACGCGGCAGGCAGCGCGCGCGAGCCCGCACGTGCTGGAGGTCGAGGGCCTGCAGACCTACTTCTACACGCGCGCGGGGCTGGTCAAGGCGGTGGACGGGGTGTCGTTCGCGCTGAGGCGGGGCGAGACGCTGGCGATCGTGGGCGAATCGGGCTGCGGCAAGAGCGTCACGGCCCTCTCGCTGATGCGCCTGATCGCCGATCCGCCGGGACGCATCGTCGGGGGCTCGATCAGGCTCGACGGCGTCGATCTGCTGGGGCTCGACGCGGAGGCCATGCGCGCGGTGCGCGGCAACCAGATCTCCATGGTGTTCCAGGAGCCGATGACGTCGCTCAACCCGGTCATGACCATCGGCCGGCAGATCGGCGAGGCGGTAATGCTGCACCAGCAGCTGTCGCAGAAGGCGGCGCTGGCGCGTGCGGTCGAGATGCTGCAGCTCGTGGGCATCCCCGAACCCAAACAGCGCGTCAAGGATTACCCGCACCAGCTGTCGGGCGGCATGCGCCAGCGCGCGATGATCGCCATGGCGCTCGCCTGCAATCCCAAGGTGCTGATCGCGGACGAGCCCACTTCGGCGCTCGACGTCACCATCCAGGCGCAGATCCTCGACCTCGTCGGCAAGCTGCAGCGCGAGCTCGGCACGGCCGTGATCCTCATCACGCACGACCTGGGCGTCGTGGCCGAGACGGCCGAGCGGGTGATCGTGATGTATGCCGGGCGGAAGGTGGAAGAGGCCTCGGTGGAGGAGCTGTTCGCGCGCCCGCTGCACCCCTATACGCGCGGCCTCATGAACTCCATCCCGCGCCTCGCCCTGATGCGGCGCGAGGGTGCCGCGGAGGAGCGCCTGCAGGAGATCCCCGGCGTGGTGCCGGCGCTCAGCAACCTGCCGCAAGCCTGCACGTTCGCGCCGCGCTGCGCCTTCGCCGACGACAAGTGCCGCGGGCAGTTCCCGCCCTACCAGGAGAAGGCGCCCGGCCACTGGGCCGCGTGCTGGCACTCCGACAAGCTCGCCGGGGCGGCCGATGCTCGATGACGCGCCGCCGCCGGTGCTGGAGGTCGCGGGCCTCTCCAAGCACTTCCCCGTGCGCAAGGGGCTGCTGCGGCGCACGGTGGGGCACGTCTATGCCGTCGACGACGTGAGCTTCTCCATCGGCCGGGGAGAGACGCTGGGGCTCGTCGGCGAGTCGGGCTGCGGCAAGACCACCGTGGGCCGCACCATCCTGCGCCTGATCGAGCCCACGGCCGGTGCCATCCGCCTCGACGGCCGCGACGTGACCCGGCTCGGCAAGATGGAGATGCGCCCGTTCCGGCGGCAGATGCAGATCATCTTCCAGGACCCGTTCTCCTCGCTGAACCCGAGGAAGCGCGCGGGCGACATCGTCGGCGAGCCGCTCAAGGTGCACGGTCTGGCGACGGGCGAGGCGCGGCGCCAGCGGGTGGCGGAGCTGTTCGAGCGCGTGGGGCTGAGGCGCGCGCAGATGGACAACTTCCCGCACCAGTTCTCCGGTGGCCAGCGCCAGCGCATCGGTGTGGCGCGCGCGCTCGCCCTGAACCCCAGGCTCATCATCGGCGACGAGCCGGTGTCTGCGCTCGACGTGTCGATCCAGGCCCAGGTGATCAACCTGCTGATGGACCTGCAGCGCGACCTGAAGCTGTCCTACCTCTTCATCTCGCACAACCTGGCGGTGGTCGAGCACATCAGCCACCGCATCGCCGTCATGTACCTGGGCCGCATCGTCGAGTACACGGACAAGGTCACCCTGTTCACGCGGCCGCTCCATCCCTACACCGAGGCGCTGCTGGCAGCGGTGCCCGTGCCCGACCCCAAGATCAAGCGCATCAAGCGCGTGGTGCAGGGCGACGTGCCGAGCCCGCTCAAGCCGCCGCCGGGCTGCCGCTTCCACACCCGCTGCCCCTACGCCGAGGCGCGCTGCCGGCAAGAGGTGCCGGCGCTGCGCGAGGTGGAGACCGGGCACCTGGTGGCGTGCCACTTGCGGTGACCTTTGCCTCCCCCCTCCAGGGGGGCAAACTCGCGGTCCGCTGTCTTGGTGGGTCATCGCTGGCACTGCAAAGAACGGACGTCGTATGACCATCGTGATAGCCGGCGCTCATCCGCGGTGTGCCGGGGTCCGGATGCGGCGAGCCTGGGCGTTCGGAGCCCATCAGCAAACCCAGGTCAGCCGGGCTCACGAGCGCCCAGCTCCTTCTATCCGACGCAAATCCTCGAGCGGAGAGCCGCTGCGAGGGCAGTGGTGTCGGCGGAGGCGTAGGGTGCAATAGGCGAAGCCGTATTGCACCGATCTGTCGTCGCTCGGCGCAATACGGCTGACGCCTATTGCGCCCTACCCGCGCAGCGCCTCGAGCTTGTGCTTATCCACGGGCGCCAGGTTCACCGACTCGCCGCAGCCGCAGGAGCCGGTCTGGTTGGGGTTGGAGAAGACGAACTGGGCGGAGAGCTTGTCGGTCTTGTAGTCCATCTCCGTGCCGAGCAGGTACATGACCGCCTTGGGGTCGATGAGCACGCGGGCGCCGTTGTGCTCCACCACCTCGTCGAAGCGCTGCTGCTCGGCGGCCCAGTCGAGCGTGTATTCCATGCCGGCGCAGCCGCCCTTCTTGACGCCGATGCGCAGGCCAGCGGCGCCAGCGCCCTGGCTGGCCATGATGGACTTGATGCGCTCGGCCGCCCTGTCGGTGAGCTTCATCACCTGCGGCCGGGGTCTTGGCGTGCTCATGTCGCTTCTCGTGACGTCGTCGCGGATTTGAGACCCGACTTGGGGACTCGGATATGCCGAATATAGGGTGATTTCTCCCCGAAAGCGAGATGTCAGCTGTGAGGGTCCCAGCTGCGCCGCTTGAAATCTCGAATGATTTCAAACGCTGCGTTGCGCCCCGGCAGGCCCGTGACCCCGCCGCCGGGGTGGGCGCCGGAGCCGCACAGGTAGAGCGCGGAGAGCGGCATGCGGTGGTCGGCATGACCCAGCACGGGCCGGGCACTGTAGAGCTGGTCGAGCGTGAGCTGGCCGTGGAAGATGTCGCCGTCGACGAGGCCGAAGCGGCGCTCCAGATCGAGCGGCGAGAGCACCTGGCGGGCGAGGATGCTGGCCCTGAAGTTGGGGGCGTGCCGGCCGACCGTCTCGATCACCAGATCGGCGAATTGGTCCTTGGCATCGTCCCAGCTCCGCCCATCGGGCAAGTGCGGCGCGACGTGCTGCACGAACAGGCTCGCGACGTGCCGGCCGGCGGGCGCAAGGGTGGCGTCGAGGGTGGAGGGGATCAGCATCTCCACCACCGGCTCGCGCGACCAGCCGTGGGCGCGGGCATCGAGATAGGCGCGCTCCAGGTAGCCGAGCGTCGGGCCGATGATGATGCCCGAGCCGTGGTGGTCGCTGGGCGCCTTGCCCGGACGGCAGGTGAAATCCGGCAGCTCGGAGAGGGCGACGTTCATGCGGAACGTGCCGGAACCCGATTTGAGGCCGGTGAAGCGGCGATGGAGATCGGGCGCGATGGCGCCGTCCGGAACGAGATCGCGGAAGAGCAGCTTGGGGGGAACGTTGGCCGCAACCGCGCGCGCGGCGATCTCCTCGCCCGACCGCAGGCGCACGCCGCGCGCCTGGCCGGCCTCCACCATGACCGCAGCGACCTCCGCGTCCGTGCGGATGACGGCGCCGCGCTCCTGGGCGGCGCGCGCCATGGCCTCACTGATGGCGCCCATCCCGCCGATCGCGTGCCCCCACACGCCCGGCTTGCCGTTGACCTCGCCGAAGCAGTGGTGGAGCAGCACGTAGGCCGTGCCGGGGGTGAAGGGGCTGGCGTAAGCGCCGACGATGCCGTCAAAGGCAAAAGCCGCCTTGACGGCCTCGCTCTCGAACCAGCCGCCGAGGAAATCACCGGCACTCTTGGTCAGGAGATCGAGGAGCAGGCGCTTGTCGGGTAGCGAGAGCGCAAGCAGCCGCCGGCCGAGGCCGGCACCGGCGATGAGCTCAAGGAGGCCGCCGCCGGCGTTGGGCGGCCGCCGCAGCGCGAGCGCGCGCAGGAGCGAGGCTGCACGATCGAGCGCTGCGTCGTAGGCCGGCAGCCGCTCCGCATCCCTGGCCGAGAAGGCGGCAATCGCCCGCTGCCGGTTGGCGAGGCCGTAGGACATCAGCAGATAGCGGCGCTCGTCCAACGGCCAGAAGTTGGCGGCGGGGCGCTCGACAATGCGGAGCCCGTGGCGGGCAAGCTCGAGGTCGGCGATCACCCTCGGGTTGAGGAGGCTCACGGTGTAGGCCGCCACCGAGTTGCGGAAGCCCGGATGGAACTCCTCCGTCAGCGCCGCGCCGCCGATCGCTGCATTCTTCTCGAGCACGACGACGCGCAGCCCGGCGCCCGCCAGATAGGCAGCGCAGGTGAGGCCGTTGTGGCCCCCGCCGATGATGGCGACGTCGCAGGTGACGTGGGTCATATCCCAATTGTGCGAGACGGTTTGGCCTCGGGCAAATGCGACATTGAACGGCTGGCGCCCGCAATGCTAGGAGGCAAAGCGCATGCGCGGAGAGGAAGAAGAATGTCGAAGCCTGGCCTGCTCAATACCGGTCCGATGATGAGCCTGATCGAGGAGGGGCTCGAGGCGGCGTTCGTCGTGCATCGCCTGCAGCAGGCGACGGATGCCGAGTCGCTGCTCAAAAGGATCGCGCCCGACGTGCGCGCCATCTGCACGGGCGGACACACCGGCGTGCGGACCGATGAGGCCCTCATGGCACGCTTCCCCGGTCTCAAGGTCATCGGCAACTTCGGCGTCGGCTATGACACCATCGACATCCCGGCGGCGGCGGCCCGCGGCATCGTCATCACCAACACGCCCGACGTGCTGACCGAGGAGGTGGCCGACACCGCCATCGGGCTGCTGCTCGCCACCGTGCGCGAGTTCTACGATGCCGAGAAGTGGCTGCGCGACGGGCGCTGGCCCAAAGAGGGCGACTACCGCCTGACTGCCTCGCTGCGCGACCGCAGCGTCGGCATCGCCGGCTTCGGCCGCATCGGCAAGGCGATCGCGCGCCGGCTGGAGGCGTTCGGGCTCACGGTGAGCTATTTCGGGCGCAACCCGCAGGCGGGCGTGAGCAACCGCTACTACAAGGACCTCGTCGCCATGGCGCGCGACGTCGACACGCTGATCGTGGTGACCCCAGGCGGGCCGGCGACCACCAACCTCGTCAACGCCGCGGTGCTGGAGGCGCTGGGACCGCGCGGCGTGCTGATCAACGTGGCACGCGGCTCGGTGGTAGACGAGGCGGCGCTGATCGCCGCGCTCAGGGCGCGCAAGATCTGGCGGGCCGGCCTCGATGTGTTCGTGGGCGAGCCCAACGTCAATCCGGCGCTGCTCGCGCTCGACAACGTCACGCTCCTGCCGCATGTCGGCTCGGCCTCGAACTACACGCGCGACGCCATGGGCCAGCTGGTGGTGGACAACCTCCTCGCCTTCGCCGCCGGCAAGCCGCCGCTGACCCCGGTGCCGGAGACGCCGTTCAGGGGGTGGTAGGGTGGTAGGGTGCAAAAGCGAAGCGCATTGCACCGGAATTCGGGTAGATCGGCGCAATACGGCTTCGCCTCTTGCGCCCTACGCGTCGCGTTCGCCGTAGGTGGCGTGGTCGGCTAAGGCCTTTTCGAATTCCGCATAGCTCGTGGGGGCCGCGTAATCGCGCATGTCCCGATGGAATGACGAGAACGGCCAGTCCTCGGGATTGGCGGCCAGCCCATGCTTGATCGGATTGAACCAGCAGTATTCGACATGATGGCGGTAGTCCCGCTCGTTGCGGATGAGGTGCTCCCAGTAGCGTCGCTGCCAGATGCCGCGTTCGCCTCGCGCCCTGCGTGTCGCGGTGAGCCATTCTCCCTTGGGAACGGATTTCGAGAACAAGATCTTGATGAGGCGCCACCGCTTGGAGAAATCATGGTCGTCATCCGGCAGCGTCCAGATTGCATGGAGGTGGTCAGGAAGCACAACCATGGCGTCGATGTGGAAGGGATGGCGTTCGCTCGCTGTTCGAACCGCAGCTCTCAAGGCATCGATGCGTTCGGTCAGCAGGCGGCTTCGCCGATCGAACAGGTTCACAGTGAAGAACCAGCACCCGCCAGGAACAAACGCGCGACGATAGTTCGGCATGCCCCATGTACGCCGCGGCGACGGCCCAACGCAATGCGCCGGAAGCCCGTAGGGTGCAAAAGCGGAGCGCATTGCACCGACTTGGCCGTTGATCGGCGCAATACGGCTTCGCCTCTTGCGCCCTACGCGCTGCCCCCCGTGCCGAGGACGCCGCTCAAAGGTTTGTCGGGTGCGAAAGCGGAGCGCATTGCACCGAATTACCCGATGATCGGCGCAATGCGGCTTCGCCTCTTGCGCCCTACGCGCCGGCGTAGCGGTGGAGGTTGGTGCCCTCGTTGCGCAGCCAGTTCTTGGCTTCCTCGAGGAGGGGAACGCTGTCGGCCACCAGCTTCCAGAAGCGCGGCCCGTGGTTCATCTCGAGGAGATGGGCGACCTCGTGCGCGGCGACGTAATCGAGCACGTAAGCCGGGGCGAGGATGAGCCGCCAGGAGAACGACAGGTAGCCGCTGGCCGAGCAGGAGCCCCAGCGGGTGGTCTGGTCGCGCAGGCTGATGTGCCGGGCGCGCACGCCGAGCTTGGCCGCATGGGAGGCAACGCGCGCACCGAGGTCCCTGTGCGCCTCGGCGATGAGCCAGTCCTTGAGCCGGCGGGGAGCATGCTCCGGCCGGCCGGCAACCTCCAGGCGTCCCGTGCCCCGAGGAGGTGTCTCGACCCTCACCACCGGAGCGCCGCGCGTCTGCCCCGAGTGGAAGATGCGATGCGGGCGCCCCCGCAGCGGAATGACAGCCCCGTCGACGAGGGGCACCGGCTCCGGCACGCGGCCCAGACGGTCGCGCACCCAGTCGGCGTGAGTCTTGAGAAACCGGTCGGCGTCCTCGATGCGGCAGGTCGACGGCAGCGTCATCACCACGGCGCGGCGCGTCTTGCTCACCCGAAGCGTGAGCCGCCGCGCGCTCGCATTCCTCCGCACCTCGACCGGCACGCCGATGCCTTCAACGCTGAGCGCGACGGTTCTCGCCCCCTTCTTGCTGCTCGATCGCACTGTTCTTGCCCTCTCTGCGAAACGACTCCCGCGCAAAGGGCGCCTACCAAGCGCACCACTGACGCAGACTGCACACGATTCCCGCTACCCTGGCCTAGCAAATAATTGTGGTGCGCACAGCCCCGATTGGGGTGGCACGTTCCCGCATGTTGCGCTGGGGCGACAGACTGCCGGGCGCGCCTTGACAACTGGTTAGCGCCTCACTCGGCGGCGAAGCTGAAGGCGAGGCTCTCGAACTCCTGCGGACGCCGTCCGCGCCGTGGCATCGTCGCCATGTGCTCCAGCTGCGCGATGGTGAGCGCGGTGTCCGCGCACGGATCGTGCGCGCGCATGAACTTCGCCATGCGCGGGGCGATCTCGGTGCGGAAGCGCGAGCCGTTGAAGACGCCGTAATGGCCGACCTTGGGGCACTCGAAGTGGGCCTTGCGCTCGGGCGCGATGTTGACGCACAGATCGAGCGCGGCGCGGCATTGGCCGGTGCCGGTGATGTCGTCCTTCTCGCCCTCGACCGTCATCAGCGCCGGGCGCCGGATGGCTGCGAGGTCCACAGGCCGGCCGCGCGACGTCATCAGCCCGCGCGGCATCAGGTGCTGCACGAACACGGTATCGACGGTTTGCAGGTAGAACTCCGCCGTGAGGTCCATTACCGCCAGATATTCGTCATAGAACTCGCGGTGCTTCTCGGCCGAGTCGCCGTCGCCGCGCACCAGGTGCAGGAACATGTCTTTGTGCGCCTGCATGTGCCGGTCGAGGTTCATGGTCATGAAGCCCGACAGCTGCAGGAAGCCCGGATAGACCTGCCGGCCGCGCCCCGGGCAGGGCCACGGCACGTTGGTGATGACGTTGCGGCGGAACCAGTCGGTGCCGCGCTTCTCGGCCAGCGTGTTGACCACGGTGCGATTGATGCGGGTGTCGACCGGGCCGCCGGCAAGGATCAGCGTCAGGGGCACGGCCGGGTCGCCCTCAGCCTCCATGAGCGCGGTGGCCGCCAGCACCGGCACGGAGGGCTGGCAGACGGCGAACACGTGCACGTCGCCGCCGAAGAAGCGGAACATGGCGGCCATGGTGTCGATGTAGTCGTCGAGGTCGAAGCGGCCGTCCGAGAGCGGCACGTTGCGCGCATCCTGCCAGTCGGTGATGTAGACCTCGTGCTCGGGCAGGAACGTCTCGACGGTGCCGCGCAGAAGCGTGGCGAAGTGGCCGGAGACGGGCGCCACCAAGAGAAGGCGCGGATCCTGCGCGGCGCGGGCGGGCGCGATGTCGCGCTTGAAGTGGACGAGGCGGCAGAACGGCGTCTGCCACACCACCTCCTCGGTCACGGCGACGGAGCGTCCGCCGACGCGCGTGCTGGAGATGCCGAATTCGGGCTTGGAATAGCGGCGGGTGGCGCGCTCGAAGACCTCGCAGGCGGCTACCGCGCTGCGGCCCACGGGGGTGTGGGTGAGCGGATTGAGCGGGTTGAAGAACAGCCGGCAGGAATCGGCTGCCGCCCGGGCGGGCCTGAAGGCAGCCCGGCCGAACTCATACCACTGGTAGAGCAGCACGTGTGTGTCCCCGGTATTGGTCCCTCGTGCGTCGCTGGAATCCGGGTCGCCGTTGAGCCCGGCGCTGCCTCGGATGCGGCAAGTGTTCCAAACTTCGCACCGATAGACACAGGAGAGTGCACTGATTCGTCATTTTGGTAAAAAGCTCGTGTTCTTGATGCCACATGGGTGTGCCCCTGCCGCCCTCCTAGGGGCTCCTCAGCATACCTGCCAAGCGCTCCGCCATGACATCGGCGCTCGTGGCATGCGTGAAGTGCCCGCGGTATTTGCCGTCCGGCCCCATGACGTAGATGATCGAGGAGTGATCCATGGTGTAGCCCGCAGTCGACTTAGGGTCCGGCACCTTCTTGACGTAGACGCGGTAGGCCCTGGCGGCGTCCTCGATCTCCTTCGGCGAGCCGGTGAGGCCGACGAGGCGCGGATGAAAGCTCTTCACGTACATGGCGAGTTGGGCGGGCGTGTCGCGCTCGGGGTCGATGGTGATGAGCACCGGCGTGATGCGCTCGGCCTCAGGCCCCAGCTTATCGAGCGCCGCCGCCATCACCTGCAGTGCCGTGGGGCACACGTCGGGGCAGAAGGTGAAGCCGAAATAGACGAGCATGAACTTGCCGCGGAAATCCTGGTCGGTGACGCGGCGGCCGGTCTGGTCGGTGAGCGTGAAGGGGCCCCCCACCAAGGCCTGCCCCACGGAATGCATCGCCAGGGGCGACAGCAGCCGCTCGCGCGCGGCCGGAAAGACGGCGAGCGCCGCGACGCCGCCGAGGGCGAAGCCGGCGAGGATGTAGAGCGCCAGCCGCACGCCGGACAACGATATGGCAACCGGGATCTTCATTCGCCCATCTGGACCAGGGTGCCGTTGATGCGGGCACTCCGCAGGAAGTAGGCGAAGGTGGCGCAGCCGGCGAGGAAGTAGACGACGTTGAGAGCGAGCGCCGCGACCATGAGGTGGCCCTGGAAGACACCGTCGAGGACGATGGCGCGCAGCCCCTCGAATACGTAGGTCGGGGGAAGGGCGAGCGCAACCGGCTGCAGCCAGCCGGGGAGCGCGGAGACGGGGTAGTAGACGCAGCACAGGGGCAGGAACACGAAGACGATGAGCCAGGCGAAGCTCTCAGCACCCAGTCCCCAGCGCAGCACGACACCGGTCGAGACGAGCCCGAGCGACCAGCTCATGATGATCAGGTTGGCGAACAGCGCCGCGAAGGCGAACCCGAGACTCAGCACGTTGAAGCCGAAGAAGAGGTAGGCCAGCACCGCCACGGGCACCATGGCCACCAGCAGCTTGATGAGGCTGACGGCCATCAGCGCGGCGATGAGCTCGGAGGGCCTGAGCGGGCTCATCATGAGGTGACCGAGATTGCGCGACCAGATCTCCTCCAGGAAGGCCACGGCGAAGCCGAGCTGGCTGCGCACCAGGATGTCCCACAAGAGCACGGCGCCGATGAAGAGGCCGGCCGCCTTGGCAGCGAAGCTCGCGGTCTGGGCGAGATAGCCCTGCAGGAAGCCCCACATGAGCATCTGCACCAGCGGCCAGTAGACGAGCTCGGCCGTGCGCGGCCAGGACGAGCGGATGACGTACCAGTAGCGCAGCACCAGGCCGTAGACGCGGCGCGCGGAGGCTGCGAGCGTCGCCTGCTCGCCGAGCAGCGGGGCATGGAGCCCATCAGGCGCGCGCGCCGTCATGAGGAGCGCTCCGCATCCTCAGGGCCCTCCGCGCCGCGGCGCGCGATGGCGAGGAACACCTCCTCGAGATTGGCGCGACCGAAGCGCTTGATGAGCTCGGCCGGCGTCTCGTCGGCGATCAGCCGGCCCTTCTCCAGCATGAGCACGCGATCGGCGAGACGCTCGACCTCGGCCATGTTGTGGGAGGCGAGCACCACCGTGGCCGCCCGCCCGCGGCAGTAGAGCTCGAGCTTGGACCGCACCCAGTCGGCGGTGTCGGGATCGAGCGAGGCGGTGGGCTCGTCGAGCAGCAGCAGCTCGGGCTCGTTGAGGAGCGCCTTGGCGAGGCTCACGCGCGTCTTCTGGCCCGCGGAGAGCTTGCCGTAGGGCCGGTCCAGCAGCTCGGCCAGCCTGAACTCGTCCGCCATCTCGGCGATGCGCCCCTTCAGGTCGCGCACGCCGTAGAGCCTGGCGAACACCTCGAGGTTCTGCCGCACGGTGAGGCGCATCGGCACGTCGACATAGGGGCTCTCGAAGTTCATCCGGTGCAGCACCTTGTGGCGCTCGCGCGCCATGTCGGCGCCGAACACGCGTGCCTCGCCGGCAGTGGGCACCACGAGCCCCATCAGCATGGAGATGGTGGTGGTCTTGCCCGCCCCGTTGCCGCCCAGGAGCGCGGTGATCGAGCCGCGCGCCAGGCTGAACGTGATGCCGTCGACGGCGGCGATCTCGCGGTAGACCTTGCGCAGGTCCCGCACGGCGACGGGTGGCGGGACGGCGCCACTGCTCTGCAGCATCGTCTTTTGCATCGGACGTGGTAGCCTGAGAATGCGCCGCACTGGCAGGATCGTGCGGGTTTCGGTCTCGGCGCTATGTTCTATCTGGGATAGAAAGCTGCGCAAGGCAAGCTTCGGGACCTAGGCGCCCGGCGAGACCTAACCCCCGGAAGGACGAACGGACAATGGCCATCCTTCAGGCCGAACGCCACAGGACCGAGCCGAGCCAGAGCCGGCTGCGCCTGCAGACCGCCGTGCGGCTGCGCTGGTTCGGGGTGATCGGCCAGCTGGTGACGGTCTGCTTCGTCTACCTCATCCTCGACTACCCGCTCCCGTTCGGGATCTGCCTCGCCTTCATCGCCCTGTCGGCGTGGCTCAACGTCTTCCTGCGCATCATCTACCCTGCCCGCACGCGGCTGAGCTCGGTATTCGCCACCTGCCTGCTCGCCTACGACATCCTGCAGCTCGCCGCCCTCCTCTACCTGACGGGCGGCATCGAGAACCCGTTCACCTTCCTGCTCGTGGCGCCGGTGACGGTGTCCGCCGCCACCCTGCCGCCGCGCAACACGATCGCGCTCGGGCTCGTCGGCGCGGCGGCCACGGTGCTGCTCTTGATCTATCACCTGCCGCTGCCGTGGCAGCGCTATGCGCCGTTCGAGCTGCCGATGCTCTACAAGCTCGGCCTCCTGGCCTCCGTGCTGTCGGGCATGATCTTCCTGGCCCTCTACGTGTGGCGCCTCGCCAAGGAGGGCCGGCAGATGGCGGATGCGCTGGCCGCCACCGAGATGGTGCTGGCGCGGGAGCAGCAGCTGCACGCGCTCGACGGCCTGGCGGCGGCGGCGGCGCACGAGCTGGGCACGCCGCTCTCCACCATCGCCGTGGTCGCCAAGGAGCTGGCGAGAGACGTGCCGAAAGGGAGCCAGCTCGCCGAGGACGTGACGCTGCTGCAGACCCAGGCCATGCGCTGCCGGGAGATCCTGCGCAAGCTGACGCGAGCCCCCACGGAGCCGGACCCACTGCACGCGCGCCTGAGCATCACCCAGCTGCTGGACGAAGCGGCCGCGCCCTACCGGGGCTTCAGCGCCGAGCTCATCCTCACCGCGGCCGCCGAGCCGGGGGCGGAGGGGGCGGCCCTGCACGAGCCCGTGGGCGAGCGTCGCCCTGGCGTGCTGCACGGGCTCGGCAACCTCATCGAGAACGCGGTGGACTTCGCCGACGCCCGCGTCGAGATCAGGGCGACGTGGTCGGCGCGCGAGGTCGTCATCGAGATCGCCGACGACGGTCCCGGCATCCCCCCCGACGTCATGGACGCGCTGGGAGAGCCTTACATAACGACGCGTCCCGCGCGGCCCCGCGGTCCGTCAAAGGATGGCGGACCTTCGGGCCTCGGCCTCGGCTTCTTCATAGCCAAGACCCTGCTGGAGCGCTCCGGCGCCACGGTGACGCTCGACAACCGGGACCGGCCGAAGCACGGCGCCGTCGTCACGGTGAGCTGGCCGCGGGAGGTGTTCGAGACGAAGCGGGCTGCCGCCTCGGGCTTCACGGCAAGGCCGGCTGAGCCTCAGCACATGGATTTGGACCGCAGCATTCATTAAGAAGTCTGCCGGGCGCAGGCTTGGGGCCCATCGGCGGGCCGGATATACTGCGGTGGAGCTGGAGATACGGACGTGACGGAAGACTTTGCATTCAGGCCGGACGAGCTGCCGGAGGACCGTTCGCTCATCCTGGTGGACGATGATCGGGCCTTCGTGCTGCGGCTGGCACGCGCCATGGAGACGCGCGGTTTCGAGGTTCGCACCGCCCACTCGGTGGCGGAGGGCATGGAGCTGATACGCCAGAAGGCGCCGGCGTTCGCCATCGTCGACATGCGCCTGGAGGACGGCAACGGCCTCGACGTGCTGGCGGAGCTTTCCAAGCTTCGCCCCGGCGCGCGCAGCATCGTGCTCACCGGCTACGGCAACATCGCCACGGCGGTGACGGCGGTGAAGCTCGGTGCCGTCGACTACCTGGCCAAGCCCGCCGACGCCGACGAGGTGACGGACGCGCTGCTGGCCCCGCCCAACGAGAAGGCACCCCCGCCGGAGAACCCCATGTCGGCCGACCGGGTGCGGTGGGAGCACATCCAGCGCGTCTACGAGCTGTGCAACCGCAATGTCTCGGAGACGGCCCGGCGCCTCAACATGCACCGGCGCACGCTGCAGCGCATCCTGGCCAAGCGCGCCCCGAAGTAGGGTCGCGATCCCGCGCACCGTTTACTGCCATTGATCCTGCGCAAAGCGGGCCTCCCGGCACCGGGCAACGCTGCCGGCGATGGACGGAGGCGTGCCATGCCCGCCGCATGAGCGACGGCTGCGGGGAGCATTGCTCGTCTCTGTCCGTCATGCCCGCCGCGCCGTGCCGAACGGCCTCGCACGCCGCAACCGCGAGCTGGCGGGATCGAACGAGACGGGAGGAAGGACAACATGGCGGAAGAGGTCTTTCGCTTCGCCGACGAGCTGGGCCCGGAGAAGATCCTCCACATCTGGGAGCCGCGCCTCGGCCTCAAGGCTATCGTCGTGGTCGACAACACCGCGGCCGGCCCGGCCATCGGCGGCACGCGCATGGCGCCGGACGTGAGCGCCGAGGAGTGCTTCCGGCTCGCGCGCGCCATGACGTTCAAGAACGCGGCGGCCGGTCTGCCGCACGGCGGCGCCAAGTCGGTAATCTTCGGCGACCCATCGATGCCGGCGCCCGACAAGGAGCGGCGGGTGCGCGCCTTCGCAGCCGCCATACGCCGCGTCGAGGAGTATGTGCCCGGGCCGGACATGGGCACCAACGAGACCGCCATGGCCTGGGTGAAGGACGAGATCGGCCGCTGCGTCGGCCTCCCGCGCGAGGTGGGCGGCATCCCCCTCGACGAGATCGGCGCCACCGGCCTGGGCCTGGCCGTAGCGGCGGAAGCCGCGCAGGAGTTCTCCGGCGTCCGCCTCGAGGGCGCCAGGGTGGCCGTGCAGGGCTTCGGCGCCGTCGGTCATCACGCTGCGCGCTTCCTGGCCGCCAGGGGCGCGCGCCTCGTCGCGGCGTCCGACAGCAAGGGCGCGGTCTACGACCCGAAGGGCCTCGACATCGGCGAGCTGGAAGCGCTCAAGGCAAGGGGCGGAAGCCTTGCGCAGTGCGGTGCAGCAAAGAAGATCACGGCCGAGGACCTGATCGGCGTCGACTGCGACATCTGGATCCCGGCGGCGCGCCCCGACGTTATCCGCGAGGACAACGTCGACGGCCTCAAGGCGCGGCTGGTGCTGCAGGGCGCCAACATTCCCGCAACACCCGGCGCGGAGCGGCGTATGCACGAGCGCGGCATACACTCGATCCCCGACTTCATCGCCAATGCCGGCGGGGTCATCGCCGCGTCTGTCGAGTATCACGGCGGGACGGAGAAGATTGCGTTGGATACCATCGCCGAGAAGATCGCGGCCAACACGCGCGCGGTGCTCGACATGGCAAGAGGCAGGCGCATACTTCCGCGCGAGGCGGCCGTTGTGCTTGCGCGTCAGCGCGTCGAGCGGGCGATGAGCTTGCGGCGGTGGCAAGCCTGATGCCGGGACGGGGTGGTGAGCCTATGACGGACGAAGACCTGCCGGTGATCGCTCGCTTCGAGGTGCGTCGCCGCGGCTACTTGGCCCCGGACGGCAGGGCGCTCGGCAAGCTGCCCGGGTTCGCCGGCGATGCCGCCAACCTCATTGCGCTCTACCGGGCCATGGTGCTGACGCGCACCTTCGATCTCAAGGCGGTCTCCCTGCAGCGCACGGGGCGGCTCGGCACCTATGCGGTGTCGCTGGGGCAGGAGGCGGTGTCGGTCGGCGTCGCCAGCGCCATGCGCCAGGAGGACGTGCTGCTGCCCTCCTACCGCGACAACGGCACGCTGCTGTGGCGCGGGGTGAAGATGGAGGAGATCCTGCTCTACTGGGGCGGCGACGAGCGCGGCAACCTCTCATCGGGCCCCGCGCACGACTTTCCCTTCTGTGTTCCCGTGGGCTCGCAAGCCCCGCACGCGGCGGGCGTTGCCTATGCCCTCAAATTCCGCAAGGAGCCGCGCGTCGCCGTGTGCCTGTTCGGCGACGGCGCCACCTCCAAGGGCGACGTGTACGAAGCCATGAATTTCGCCGGCGCGCAGAAGCTGCCGCTCGTCTTCGTGGTCAACAACAACCAGTGGGCCATCTCGGTGCCGCTGAAGCAGCAGACCGCCTGCCAGACGCTGGCGCAGAAGGCCATTGCCGGGGGCTTCCGCGGCGAGCAGGTGGACGGCAACGACGTGATCGCGGTTCGCGATGGTGTCGAGGAAGCGATTGCCGCGGCCCGCGACGGCAAGGGACCACACCTGATCGAGGCGCTCACGTACCGGCTGGGCGATCACACCACGGCCGACGACGCGGCCCGCTACCGCCCTCCGGAGGAGGTGCAGGCGCACTGGAAGGAGGAGCCGATCGCGCGGCTCAGAGTCCACCTCGTCGGCCGCAAGGCCTGGGGCAAGGCCGAGGAGGAGCAGCTGTCGGCCGAATGCCAGCAGCGCGTCGAGGCCGCGGTGGAGCGCTATCTCGCCATGGGGCCGCGCGCGCCGGAGACCATGTTCGATCACCTCTACGCCAGGCTGCCGGACGTCTACACGCCCCAGCGGAGCGAGCTGGAGGGCAGCTCCCATGGCTGAGGTGACGCTGGTCGAGGCCGTCAACCTGGCGCTGGCGCGCGCCATGCAGGAGGATCCGAGCGTCGTCGTGCTGGGCGAGGACGTCGGCGTCAACGGCGGCGTGTTTCGCGCCACGGTCGGCCTGCTGAAGCGCTTCGGGCCCGAGCGCGTGATCGACACGCCGCTGGCGGAGCTGCTCATCAGCGGCCTGTGCGTCGGCATGGCGGTGCAAGGGCTCAAGCCCGTGGGCGAGATCCAGTTCATGGGCTTTGTCTACCCGTGCATCGACCAGCTGGTGAACCACGCCTCGCGGCTGCGCAACCGAACGCAAGGGCGGCTCAGCTGCCCGATGGTGCTGCGCACACCGTGCGGCGCCGGCATCCGCGCGCCGGAGCATCACTCCGAGAGCACCGAGGCGATGCTGGCGCACATTCCCGGCCTGAGGGTCGTCGTTCCCTCCTCGCCGGAGCGGGCCTACGGCCTTCTGCTCGCGGCGATCCGCGATCCCGACCCGGTGGTGTTCCTCGAGCCGACGCGGCTCTACCGGTCGGGCAAGGGCGAGGTGGAGGACAACGGCGAGGCGCTGCCACTCGACGTCGCGTTCGTCCTGCGGCAGGGCAAGGACGTGACGCTGATCGCCTGGGGTGCGATCCTGAAGGAGACTCTGGCGGCGGCGGAGGAATTGGCCGGCGAGGGCATCAGCGCCGAGGTGATCGACCTCGCCACGCTGAAGCCTTATGACGAGCGGACCATCCTCGCCTCGGTCGCGAAGACCGGGCGTTGCGTGATCGTGCACGAGGCCGCGCGCACGTGCGGCTTCGGCGCCGAGATCGCCGCGCTCATTGCCGAGCGCGGGCTCACGTCCCTGCTCGCTCCCATCGCGCGCGTCACGGGCTACGACACGGTGATCCCGCTGCCGCGGCTCGAGCAGCACTACATGCCCTCGGTCGGCCGCATCGTCGCGGCCGTGCGCCGGACCTGCCAGTTCGCCTGAACCGCATCGGAGGGTGCCCATGCGCCAGTTCCTCTTGCCGGACCTCGGGGAAGGCCTGGAGGAGGCCGAGATCGTCTCCTGGCACGTCACCGAGGGCGATCACGTGGTCGCCGACCAGCCGCTGGTCTCGGTGGAGACCGACAAGGCAGTGGTGGAGGTGCCCTCCCCGCACAGCGGCCGCATCGCCCGGCTGTTCGGCGCCAAGGGCGACCTCGTGAAGGTGGGTGCGCCCCTGGTCGAGTTCGCCGAGGGGCCCGAGGCCGACACGGGCACGGTCGTGGGCGAGCTGCGCCACGAGGAGCCGGAACGCCAACGGGAGGCGCCGGCCGAGGCGATGCGGGCCAAGCCCATTCAGGTGCTGCCGGCCGTGCGGGCGCTGGCGCGCAAGCTCGAGGTCGACCTCAACGTGGTCCACCCCACCGGGCCGGACGGCACCATCACCCGGGCCGACGTGGAGCGCGCGGCCAAGAGCCTAACCGAGGCGGGCCCGGCCGAGCCGCTGCGGGGCATGCGCCGCGCCATGGCCCAGCGCATGGCGGCGGCCCATGCCGAGGTTGTGCCGGCCAGCGTGACGGAGGAGGCCGACATCGGCGACTGGCGGCCCGGCGAGGACGCCACCATCCGCCTCGTGCGCGCGATCGCGGCGGCCTGCAAGACGGAGCCGTCGCTCAACGCCTGGTACAACGCCGCGGCCGCCGAGCGCAGGCTCGTCAAGCGCGTCGACATCGGCATTGCGGTGGATACCGAGGGCGGGCTCATCGTGCCCGTGCTGCGCAACGTCGGCGAGCGCGATGCGCAGGATCTGCGGGCCGGCCTCAATCGCATGCGGGCCGATGCGGCGGCCCGCTCCATCCCGCCCGAGGAGCTGCGCGGCGCCACCATCACGCTCTCCAATTTCGGCATGATCGGCGGACGCTTCGCCAACCTCGTCGTGGTGCCGCCGCAGGTGGCGATTATCGGCGCGGGGCGCATCGCCCAGCGCGTGATGGTGCACGAGCGCCAGCCGGCGGTGCGCGCGGTGCTGCCCCTCTCGCTCACGTTCGACCACCGCGTGGTGAACGGAGGCGAGGCGGCGCGCTTCCTCGTAGCCCTGAAGCTCGATCTCGAGCGCGCGGCTTGATGCCCGTGCGGCGGCGGCGCTCAGACCTTCTCGATGCTGAGCTGGGCGCCGTTCAGCTCCTCCAGCACGTCGTCGTTCAGTGTCTCCATCAGCGCGCCGATGCTGGTGGTCTTCTGCAGCCGGCGGTCCTGCATCTGCGCCCACACGTCGGCGAAGGCGCGACCGAAGCTTTCCGCATCCGTGATCACGTGGATGCCTTCGTAAAGGCTGGCGCCCTTTCTGCTGATGCTAAGCTTGATTTTCATGGCCACCTCCAAGGCTGCCTGACACATTAGCTTGCGTGCGGCCCTTCGCCAGTCGTTGGAGCGCCGGCCCGTCGGCAGAGAAGCCGATGGCAGGGCGTCCGCCTTGATGCGCATCAACGTGGCCGGAGGGACCGCAATCCAACCTGGGCCAATCCAGCGCCAGTGGTGATCACATGGATGTCGCTGCAAGCCCGCTGCTGACCGACCTCTATCAGCTCAACATGATCCAGGCCTACCTGGAGCATGGGGAGACGCGGCCGGCGGTGTTCGAATTCTTCGTGCGCAAGCTTCCCTCCCGGCGCGGGTTCCTGGTCGCGGCCGGCCTCGAGCAGGCGCTCGACTTCCTCGAAGAGCTGCGCTTCCCGCCGGAGGAGCTCGCATGGCTCGAGAGGAGCGGACGCTTCGGCGAGGACGTGCTCGCCTATCTTGCCGGGCTGCGCTTCACCGGCGATGTGCACGCCATGCCCGAGGGCACGGTGTTCTTCGCCAACGAGCCGATCCTGCGCGTGACGGCGCCGCTGCCGCAGGCGCAGCTCGTGGAGACGCGCCTCATCAACGTGGTGCACTTCCAGTCACTGATCGCGGCCAAGGCCGCGCGCATGGTGCTGGCGGCGCCCGGCAAATTGCTGGTCGATTTCGGCCTGCGCCGCGCGCATGGCGCGGACGCCGGCCTGATGGCCGCGCGGGCGAGCTACATCGCGGGGTTCGCCGGCACCGCCACCATGCTGGCCGGCAAGCTGTTCGGCATTCCGATCTACGGCACGATGGCGCATTCCTTCGTGCAGGCCTGGGACGACGAGGCCGAGGCGTTCGCGGCGTTCGCCCGCTCCCGTCCGGAGAACCTGATCCTCCTGATCGACACCTATGACACCGAGGCGGCGGCCCACAAGGTCGTCGCGCTGGCTCCGCGCCTCCAAGCGGCCGGCATCAAGGTGCGCGGCGTGCGCCTCGACAGCGGCGATCTCATCGCCCTGTCCAAGAGCGTGCGGCGCATCCTGGATGAGGGCGGGCTCGGCGACGTCACCATCTTCGCGAGCGGCGGCATCGACGAGGACGAGCTGGTCGGGATGGCGGCAGAACACGCCCCCATCGACGGCTTCGGCATCGGCACGAGCCTCACTACCTCCTCGGACGTGCCCGCGCTCGACTGCGCCTACAAGCTGCAGGAGTACGCCGGGCTGCCGCGCCGCAAGCGCTCGACGGGCAAGGCGACGTGGCCTGGCCGCAAGCAGGTGTGGCGCAGCTACGGCCCGGACGGCCGCATGTCCGGCGATACCCTCTCCGTGGAGGACGACCGCCAGCCCGGCGAGCCGCTGATCGAGCCCGTCATGCGCAATGGGCGGCGCCTCGGGACCCGGCCGACGCTGGCCGAGATCCGTGAGCGCACCGCTCACGCTCTCGCACGGCTGCCCGAGCCTCTGCGCCGGCTGGAGCCGGGCGCCCCCTATCCGGTACAAGTGACGGAGAGACTGGTGCAATTGGCGGCCGAGGTGGACGAGCGCCTGGCGCGGCAGGAAAGGGCCCGACCATGAGACATGCCATCGCCGACACCGACGTCCTGCTGGTCGTCGACGTGCAGAACGATTTCTGCCCGGGAGGCAGGCTGGCGGTGCCGCGCGGCGACGAGGTGGTGGGTCTCGTCAACCGGCTCGGCAGCCTCTTCCAGAACGTCGTGCTCACACAGGACTGGCATCCGCCGGGACACCGTTCGTTCGCCTCCACGCACCCGGGCAAGCAGCCCTACGAGACGGTCGCGTTCCCCTACGGCCCGCAGGTGCTGTGGCCGGACCACTGCGTGCAGGGCTCGCCGGGCGCGCAATTCCATCCCGGGCTCGACATCCCGCACGCCGAGCTGGTGCTGCGCAAGGGCTACCGCCGCGACATCGATTCCTATTCCACCTTCTACGAGAACGACCACACGACGCCCACCGGTCTCGCCGGCTACCTGCGCGAGCGCGGGCTCACGCGGGTGGTCCTTGCAGGGTTGGCGTTCGACTTCTGCGTGCGCTACTCGGCGGAGGACGCGCACCGCTGCGGCTTCGGCGTGACGGTGGTGGAGGACGCCTGCCGCGGCATCGATGTCGCCGGCTCGATGGATGCGGCGCGCCAGGCGCTCGCCCGCCTGAGCATTCCCTGCCTCGCCGCCGAGGCGGTCGGCTGACCCGGCACGGAGCGGAGGCGGAACGTGCCAGGTGATCCCCCGTCGGCCGCGCCAGACGAGCCGACGCTTGCCGACAAGGTGGCGTTCCTCAGCCGCCCCGACGCTTATCCCTATCCTGTCGAGGAGGTCGTGCGCCGGGAGACGCACATGTCGTGGGTGTTTCTTGCCGGCAGCAAGGTCTACAAGCTGAAGAAGCCGGTGCGGTTTCCTTACCTCGACTTCTCCACGCTGGAGCGGCGGGAGGCGGCGTGCAGGGCGGAGTTCAGCCTCAACTGCCGGCTCGCGCCCGACGTCTACATCGGCGTTGCGCCCCTGGTGGCCACCCCGCGCGGTCTTGCGCTCGGCGGTGCGGGCCGCACCGTCGACTGGCTGGTGGTTATGCACCGCCTCGACGAGCGCTGGGTGCTCGAGGAGGTCCTGCGCGAGGGCCGGCTCGAGACCGGGCAGCTCGACCGGCTGGTCGCCACCCTCGTGGGCTTCTATCGGCACGCGCGGCCGGCCTACGTCTCGCCGGGCTTGCACCTGGCCGAATGGCGGAGCGACCTCGCCCTCAACCGCCGCATCCTGCTCGAGCCGCGGTTCGGCCTGCCGGCAGGGCTCGTCAGAAGGATCGACCGCGTTCTGCACCGTTTCCTGGCGCAGCGCGCCGGCCTGCTCGTCTCCCGCGTGCGCCGCCGTCGCATCGTCGACGGGCACGGCGACCTGCGCCCGGAGCACGTCTGGCTCGATCACCGCGTGCGCATCATCGACTGCCTGGAGTTCAACACACGCCTGCGCACCGTCGACCCGCTGGACGAGGTCGCCTTCCTGACGCTGGAGTGCGAGCGGCTGGGCGGCGCGTGGGCCGGCCGCTACATCAAGCGAGGGGTCGAGCAGGGACTCCACGAAGACGCGCCGGAGGAGCTGTTCCTGTTCTATCGCTGCTACCGGGCGACGCTGCGGGCCCGCCTCGCCATCGCCCACCTCATCGAGCCGAAGCCCCGCACGCCGGAGAAATGGCCGCGGCTCGCACGCACCTACCTTGCCATCGCGGCACGCGACGCCAGGAAGCTCGAGGCCTGCCTCAGAACACGCGCTCCACCCCCGTCCTGAGCTTGTCGAAGGACGGACCACGCATGCCGGCCGTGCTTCGACAGGCTCAGCACGGGGTTGGAGCGTGTGACGGGGTTGGAGCGCGTGACATGACGCCGAGGGCTGGGCGAGTCCGACCTAGCGCGCGGTGGTATCAGAACACGACGAGGTCGGTGAGCGGGCAAGCGTCGTAGAGACGTGCGATCGCCTCGGCGAGGAGCGGAGCCGATGGGAGCAGCACGAGCTTGTCGCGGGCCGGCCCTTTCCCCAGGCGGAAGGGCGGCACGGCATCCGTGACGACGAGGCTGTCGATGGCCGGATCAGCCAGAACCTCGGCGGCGCCCTCCATGAACAGGCCGTGCGTCACCAGCGCCAAGACCCGGCGTGCGCCCGCCGCACGCGCGCCCTTCGCGGCACGCAGGAGGGTGCCGCCGGTGCTGATCAGGTCGTCGATGACGAGGGCCGTGCAGCCTGCGACATCGCCCACGAACAGGTCGCCCGAGACGACGCCGGCGCTGCGATGCTTGTCGGCGAAGGCCTTGCCGACGGGACGGCCGCAGGCGGCCTCCAGCGTCTCGCGGAAAAGCTCCGCCCGCTTGGCGCCACCCGTGTCCGGCGACACGACGCAGAGCTTCTCGTCCCCGAGCTTGCGCGCATAGTCGACGAGCAGCGGAGTGCCCGTCAGCGCCACCGTGCGGCAACGGAAGGCATTCTCGAAGGCGACCGGATTGTGCACCTCCAGGGTGACGATCACGTCGGTGCCGACGGCTTCGAACATGCCGGCGACGTAACGCGTGGTCACGGGGTCGTTGGGCTTGGTGCGGCGGTCCTTGCGCGCGTAGCACAGGTAGGGCACGACGGCCGTGACGCGGGCAGCGCCGGCGTCCTTGAGCGCGCCGATGAAGAACAGCAGGCGGCAGAGTTTGTCGTTGGCGCTCATGGCGGGCCCGCCGTGCAGGCTCTGGACGACGTAGACGTCCTGGCCGAGCACCGCATCGAGGGGGCGCGCCTTGTGCTCGCCGTCCTCGAAGTCGCGCTCCTCGTGGGAAGCGAGAGGCTGGCCGAGCGCGGTTGCTATCGCCTTGCCGAGCTCCGCCGTTGCCCCGAGAGCGAACAATCGCAGCCGATCGCGCGGGGCTCGCCGCACAGGCTCACTCGGGCTCCACAGGGACGGCGACTGAGGCATATCACTCTCTTCTCTCGATCGCGGCTCCAGCCCGCCTCACATCGCCAGCTCCGGCTCCGCCTGAGCTTCCTTCTTGCGCTCGGGCAGCTCGGTCATCGTCGCCTCCGTCAGCAGCAGGACGCCCGCCACCGAGACCGCGTTCTCGAGCGCGACGCGCACGACCTTGGTCGGGTCGATGATGCCGGCCTCGACGAGGTCCACGTACTTGTTGCAGGCCGCATCGAAGCCGAAATTCCCCTGTCCTTCCACCATCTTGGCGACGACCACGCCGCCATCGACAGCCGAGTTGTCGGCGATCTGGCGCGCCGGGGCGCCGAGCGCGCGCTTGAGGATCTGAATGCCGGTCTTCTCGTCGCCCTCGCTATGGGCCTCCTCATCGCTCACGGCCTCGATGCAGCGCAGCAGGGCCAATCCGCCGCCCGGCACGATCCCCTCGGCGACGGCCGCCTTGGTAGCGCTGATGGCGTCGTCGAGCGCCTCCTTCTTCGCCTTCATCTCGGACTCGGAGGGCGCGCCGACGCGGATCACGGCCACCCCGCCCGCCAGCTTCGCCAGCCGCTCGCGCAGCTTCTCCTTGTCGTAGTCGCTCGTCGACTTGTCGATCTCGCGGCGGATCTGCTGCACGCGGTCGTCGATGGCCTTGCGGCTGCCCGCGCCGCCGATGATGGTCGTGTTGTCCTTGTCGACGACGACGCGCTTGGCGCGCCCGAGCTGGTCGAACGCGACGCTCTCGAGCTTGAGGCCAAGCTCCTCCGAGATCACCTGGCCGCCGGTGAGCACGGCGATGTCCTGCAGCATGGCCTTGCGGCGGTCGCCGAAGCCCGGTGCCTTGGCCGCGCAGCTCTTCAGCGCACCCCTCAGCTGGTTGACGATCAGCGTGGCGAGCGCCTCGCCCTCGATGTCCTCGGCAATCACCAGCAGCGGACGCGCCGCCTTCGCCACCTGCTCGAGCAGCGGGATCAGGTCCTTGAGGGCGCTGATCTTCCTGTCGCAGATCAGGATGAGCGCATCCTCGAGCACGGCCTCCATCTTCTCGGTGTTGGTGATGAAGTAGGGCGAGATGAAGCCGCGGTCGAACTGCATGCCTTCGACGACGTCGAGCGCGGTCTCGGTGGTTTTCGATTCTTCGACGGTGATGACGCCCTCGTTGCCGACCTTCTCCATCGCGCCGGCGACCAGCTCGCCGATGACCGGATCGTTGTGAGCGGAGATGGTGGCGACCTGCGCCTTCTCCTTGCGCTCCCTGACCGGCCGCGACAGCGCCTTCAACCGGTCCACCGCCGCCTTGGCGCCCCGCTCGAGGCCGCGCTTCAGGTCGATGGCGCTGGCGCCGGCGACGACGTTGCGCACCCCGTCCGCGAAGATGGCATGAGCCAGCATCACCGAGGTGCTGGTGCCGTCGCCCACGGCCTCGCCCGTCTTCTCGGCGGCCTGGCGCAGCATCTGCGCCCCCAGGTTCTCCTCCGCGTCCTGCAGATCGAGCTCCTTGGCGATGGTGACGCCGTCGTTGCACACGAGCGGCGCTCCCCACTTCCTCTGGATCAGCACGGACTTGGACTTGGGGCCAAGCGTCACGCGTACGGCATCGGCCAGCTGCGTGGCACCGTGCAACAGCTTCTCGCGGGCCACCGAACGGAACAGGACCTGCTTGTGCGGCATGAAATCGACCCTTCGCGCTGCGCCTCGACAGGCACGCCCGGTCGAGGAGCCCGTCGCATGCGTTGCTCTGGCGAGAGAACAAGGCAGGACGGCATCGCCCACCTTGACACCGGTCAATGCCGGGGACGCCCTTGCGGCCGCCAATTCCGCCGAGATGTAGTGGTCCGAGCAATGCCCGGGGCGTTGCGACCTGCCCAGGCGGTCGAAGGTCAAAGAAGGAGAGAGAAGATGGCCACACCCAAAAGCGACTCGAAAGCTCGGCCGCTCGCCTCGTCGATCGACGTGCGGCACGTGATCGGCCCGGTGACCGATGAGACGGTGGCGGCCATCCTGAAGTGCGGTGCGTCCGCGGAGGATCTGGAGCTCGTCGCCTGCTACCTGCGCGGCGAGGGCAACCGCGTGGACCGGGAAGGCCATCCCATTGCGGGCAGGGTGGCGCAGCTCTACGACATCGTGAGCGCCGACGAGCTCTACATGAACGAGGAGAGGTGAGGGCTGCCGCGCGGCCCCGTCATTCCCGCGAGCGCGAAGCGCGTCAGCGGGAATCCAGCCGGAAACTCGACGTTCGCTTGGCGGGCATGACGTCGGGGGAAGCTATGCCCTCGCCACCAGCACGTCGCAGGGGGCCTCCACCAGGAACTCCCGGGCGAGGCTGCCGATCATGGCAATCGCCAGGCCGCTTCGGGCATGGGTCCCCATGGCCACCAGGTCCGGCTGGTAGGATACGATGGCATCGCGGAGCACGAAGAACGGGTTGCCCGCCGTCATCTCGACCCGTGGCGGCGAGGCCGGCATCGCGAGCTCGACGAGGTTGTCCTGCGCCTGCCGCTCGATGCGCTTGCGGAGCAATTCGTTCTCTTTCACCATGGCCTTCTCGGCCGAGTCCCGGGTTCCGAAGCCGATCGGCGGCACCTGCCAGGCATGGACGATGAGGAATTCCGCGCCCGGTGCCACGGCATACGCGGCGTCCAGCGCGCGGGTGGCGCCCTTGGAGAAATCGACCGCGACGAGCACGCGGCGGTAGGCATCCCCGCCGGCACGTTTCACGACCAGCACGGGCCGGTCGCTGTGGCGGACGACACGCTCGGTCGTGGTGCCGGCGAAGAATTCCTTGAGGCCCTGCTTGCCAGGCTCGCCGACCACGATGAGATCGGCGCCGCGCTCGCGCGCATGCTCGATGATGACGGCAAAGGGCTCGCCGCCTTCCACGCTGAACCTTGCGCCCGCGCGATCCTCCTCCGGCTGCCGCGCCAGCCAGTCGCGCAGGTATTCTTCGGCCAGCGCCTGCCGGCGCTCCCGCACTTGCGCCACGAGGCCGTGCTCCACGACGTGCAGAAGGTCGAGCGTCGCGCCCCGCTCGCGGCGGAGGCGGGCGGCACGCTTGAAGGCCCGCTCCGAGCGCTCGCTCAAGTCCGTCGCCGCAAGGATGTGCTTGATGCCTGCCATGCCTTCCTCTCTTGGCCTTCCTCTCTTGCGCGAGGCGCGCCTGCCGGCGTTGATCGAGGTCAACACGCGTGCCGGCCGGTCGCCGGTGCGCGCTGCCCCGCAGAAGATCAGACGGCGGCGCGGTCTTCCGTCGAAAGACGAGCGGGGAGACAGCACAGCGGCAGCACACGCGCGGCGGTGCGCTGCTGTGCAGCTGAAAGTACGGCGAAGAGATCGGCAGCGGCAGCGCGCATCGAGTCCAGCGCCGCGAGCCGGGCCTTCGGCGTGCCGAAGGCCAGGTCCAGGGCATCGAGCGACGCCTCGCCCGCAACGGGCAGGGAGCGCATGCGGCAGGCATTGCTCTCCAGCGTTGCCGCGAAGCCTTCCCATGCCTGCGCCTGCCGGGGCGTGATCGCCAGCGCCTTCTCCATGTCCGCCAGGAAGTCTGCGGGGGCGCGCGGCGGCGTCCTGTCACCCTTCCGGCGCCGCTGGAGGGCGCCGATGCCGCCGGGCGCGCGACCGGTGTGGTGCTGGGCTGTGGCCATCGGTGACCTCCTCCATTCGGATCGTTCGGCACCTTCAGCCGACCACCCGCGCGTCACCGCCGTGCATCGCATTTGAGACAAAGCGTAAGGAATTGTAACAGGGGCCTGCCGGGCTCGGTGCAGCGCGCCCGTCCGCACGCAAAAAAAGCGCGCCTCCGGGAATGGAGGGAGGCGCGCTTGGGGAGGAAGCTGCGACTGGAGAGAGCGCAGCTCGAGGCAGCCTACCGGGCGACCCTGACAGGGGACTGACAGACGAGGCCATCGCCGCGGAGGCATTGGAATCTCTCGCGCGGCCAAGGCCTTGCGTGACGTCCGCGGAGAGCTTGCCGGCCTTGCGGCGGGCACAGATCGAGCACCGGGAACCCGTGCTATAGTCGCCCCGGCACCGCCACGCACCAAAGCGGCGGGCATCCGGGAGAAATGCTCATGAAACGAACGTTGCTCGCGGCTGCCGCCGCGCTCGCCACCCTCGCGGCCACGACCGGTCTCGCCGGGGCCGCCCAGCAATCCAAGGGCGGCAACGGCGCCCCCCGCTACGTGGTCGATCCGTTCTGGCCCAAGGACCTGCCCGAGAACTGGACGCTGGGCCAGGTGGCCGGCATCGCCGTCGACGGCCGGGACAATGTGTGGGTCCTGCACCGGCCGAGGACGCTGGTCGACGACGAGAAGGGCGCGCAGAAGACGCCGCCCGAGACGCGCTGCTGCAAGGCGGCGCCGCCCGTGCTGCAGTTCACCGCCGACGGGCGGCTGCTCAAGAGCTGGGGCGGCCCGGGCCAGGGCTACGAGTGGCCGAAGAACGAGCACGGAATCCACATCGACGGCGAGGGCAACGTCTGGGTCGGCGGCAACGACAAGGACGACCAGATCCTGAAGTTCACGCCCGACGGCAAGTTCCTGCTCCAGGTCGGCAAGGCCGATACGGCGGGCGGCTCCAACAGCACGACCCGGCTCGGCAGGCCCGCGCACATGGTGACGGACGATGCCGCGGGCGAGCTCTTCGTCGCCGACGGCTACGGCAACCGCCGCGTCATCGTCTTCGACAGCAAGACCGGGGCCTACAAGCGCCACTGGGGCGCCTACGGCACCAAGACGCCGACCGACGACAAGCTGCCGGCCTACCAGCCGGTCGCCATCACGGCGCTGTCCAAGTCGTTCGCCAATCCGGTGCACTGCGTGCGCCTGTCGCGCGACGGCCTGGTCTACGTCTGCGACCGCGCCAACGACCGCATCCAGGTGTTCAAGAAGGACGGGTCGTTCGTGAAGGAGTTCCAGGTCGAGCCGCAGACGCTCGCCAACGGCTCGGTGTGGGACCTCGTACTGTCGGAGGACAAGGCTCAGCGCTACATCTTCGTGGCCGACGGCGCCAACATGCAGGTGCTCACCATCGATCGCCAGACCGGGGAGAAGCTCGGCAGCTTCGGCCGTCCGGGCCATATGGCGGGCAACTTCAAGTGGGTGCACAACATGGCCATCGACAGCAACGGCACGATCTATACGGCCGAGGTCGGCGATGGCCGGCGCGTGCAGAAGTTCAAGCGCGCCAATTGAGGGGACTCTGGCAGGGCCGGGCGGGCCGCGCCGCGCCGGCAGGGGCGGCGCCCCCCCGCATTAAGTGGCTTGGCGGGGGCGCTGCGAGTTGCTAAGACCCCCGTCTCGATCCTTGGTTATTCCGCGGTAGCTCAGCGGTAGAGCAGCCGGCTGTTAACCGGCTGGTCGTAGGTTCGAATCCTACCCGCGGAGCCAAGCATTTCAATGTCCGACCCGGACACATGGGTAACAGAACGTACCTAAGACATGGGTGACACCCGTGTACCGAACGGGTTGTCGATAGGTTGCAGGGTTTTCTGTTCCAAGTCGATATAGCCGAGG